>Ga0326597_10000282_pt1 | contig 95280 bp, 89 predicted proteins | sample RVTome_12_FD_203789 | JGI IMG/M metagenome (GOLD analysis project Ga0326597, IMG submission 203789) | Soil microbial communities from uranium-contaminated site in the Upper Colorado River Basin, Wyoming, United States - RVT100D185 | ecosystem: Environmental > Terrestrial > Soil > Contaminated >...
GCCGGCGAGGACGACATGTACTTCGACGAGCGGCACGTGATCGTGACGGGCAACGACGCCTGTCAGATCTACCAGGGGCAGATGACCTGCCAGCACTACCCGCCGGCGGAGTAGCGCGCGGCGTTTTCCGCAGTCCCCTACTCGTGCAGCAGGAGCGTATCCGCGCGGAGGGCGAGCCAGTAGCCGCGCGCGTCTAGGCGGAGCGTTGCGAACAGCAGACGGCCGCCGGTGGTGACGTCGACGGCGTCGATGAACTCGCGGAAGGGCTGGCCGCCGACCCAGCTCGCGGCTTCTTCGATGCGCGCGCGTAGCCGCGCGGCGTTCTCGCGGGCGGTGTAGTCATCGGCGTGGAGGAGCACGAGCGCGGTGTACGGCCCGCGCGCGTCGACGCCGGCGCCGGCGGCGAACGCCTCGAAGGGGAGGAGCCGCGCCTCGCGGTGGAGAGCCGCGCGCGCAGACGCGAGCTGCGCTTCGCCGGCGTCAGGGCCGGCGATCTGCGCGGCGAGGGCGTCGACCGTGTACGGCGCGACGTCGGTGGAGAAGAGCGCGGTGTAGGTATCCAGCCGATCGAGACCCTGCGCCAGCAATCGGAAGCGCTCGTCGGCGGCGAGCGCGGCTTGCGCGCCCGGCGCGCCGGTGGGAAAGACGAGCGTGGCGCGTTCGAGGCGGCCGCGCAGCATCTGCCAATTGCCCGACCAGACATCGAGGTCCAGGCCGGCGACGGTGAAGCCAGCGCCGCGCAGGCGCGGGGGCGTCTCGGCGATGCCGGACGCCTCGGCAGGCGCGAGGCCGCTGCGGCGGCCGTCCTGCGTGAAGAGCAGGCGGCGGTAGTAGTCGAAGAGCGCGGCGTCGCCGGCGTCCGGGGGCGGGAGCGCGACGGCGAACATCTCGCGGTAGCGCGCGTAGTCGTTCATGACGGTCATGCGACGCGTCGCGTCGGTGGCCGGCACGCCGTCGAGCAGTTGGAGCCAGCGCGGGGGCGTCGTGGCGGCGCCGGCGACCTCGACTGCGGGCGCGGACGCGGCGTTCGCCGCGCGGCCGGCGGCGACGATCTGCGGCGCGAGCCAGCGCGCGACGGCGTCGGCGCCGGCCGGCGTGAAGTGGACGCCGTCGCCCTGCAGCTCGACGCCGTCGCGGGCCGCGGCGACGAGGCGCTGGAGATCGAGCACGACGACATCGCCATGGCGGCGCGCGGCGAGCGTCTGGTAGAGGCCGTTGAGGCGGTCGATGCGGGCGCGATCGAAGCGCGGGCCATCGACGACGAGGCCGAGGTCGCGCGGCTGGAAGTGGGGCGTGGTGAGCAGCAGGACGGTGGCGCCGCGCGACGAGAGGACATCGACGGCGGCGTCGAGCTCGCGGAGGGCGAAGGCATCGGCCTCGGGCGTGCCGAACTCGAAGACGTCGCCCGCAACGCGGCGGTCGTAGAGGTCCCAGGCGCCGGCGAGGACGATGGCGACATCGGGGCGGAAGACGTCGACGTAGGACTGCCAGCGCGCGGGCCAGTCGTCGCAGCTCCCCTCCTGCTCGATCCACGCGTCCTTGATGCGGACGGCGTCCGCGCGGAGGAGGCCGCAGCCGAGCCGGCTATTGTTCCAGACCGAGAGGCGCCACTCCCCTTCCGCTCGCGCGAGGCCCTGGCCCATCGTGAACGCGACGGAGTCGCCGACGACGAGGACGCGCACAGGGGGCGCGACCGCGCCGCCGACGTCGGAGACCGGCGGAGGCGATATCGTCGCCAGGGCGGGCGCGTGGTCGCCGCCGCGGGTGACGAGCACGAGCGCAATCGCGAGGGCCGCGACGGCGGCCGGAGCGAGCGACCACGACGCGCGCCAGCGGCGGAGGGCGCCGCGGCGGAACGGCTGCTCGATCAGGTGATAGGACGCGACCGCGACGGCAACCGTGACGGCGAGGCGGAGCGCGAAGAGCGCGTGGCCGTCCCAGCCGGTACGGCCGGGCGTGAGGACGAGGTAGAGCGGCCAGTGCCAGAGGTAGACGCCGTACGAAACGAGGCCGAGCCATCGCAGCGGCGGGAGCGAGAGCGCGCGCGCGAGCGGGCCGGGGCGCAGCGCGGCGGCGATGACGACGGCGACAGCGGCCGCGAGCAGGAGCAGGCCGCCGCGATAGAGGAAGTCGCTGCCGGACGAGGTGGCGGTCCACATCCAGGCGACGTAGGCGGCGCAGGCGAACGCTGCGATCTGCAACGGCGCGCCTGCGACCGGCCCAGCATCGCCGCGGCGCGCGAGCCAAGCGGCGAGCGCGGCGCCGACGAGGAGCGACTGCGCGCGCGTGTCGGTGCCGTAGTAAACGCGCGAGGGGTCGCCGTGGGGATCGTAGAGCAAGGCCATGAGCAGCGCGGAGCCGGCGGCCAGCACGAGCGAGACGCCGAGCAGCGCGCCGAGCGAGCCACGACGCGCCCGCGCGAGGAGCAGCACCGCGAGGGGCCAGAGGAGGTACCACTGCTCCTCGATGGCGAGGGACCAGGTGTGGGTAAGGGGCGACGGCACGGCGAACTGGTCGAAGTAGGACTCGCCGGAGAAGACGGAGCGCCAGTTCGCGACGTAGCCGAGCGTGGCGAGGGCGTCGGCGCGCAGCTTCGCGAGCTCGCCGGCCTCGGCGAAGACGACGGCGTAGCCGGCGACGGCGGCGAGGACGAGGAAGAGGGCGGGCAGCAGCCGTCGCGCGCGGCGCGTCCAGAACGCGGCGAGGCCGATCGCGCCGGTGGCGCGGTGTTCGGTGAGCAAGAGGCTCGTGATCAGGTAGCCGCTGAGCACGAAGAAGGCGTCGACGCCGAGGAAGCCGCCGCGCGCCCAGGGCAGGCCGGCGTGGTAGGCGAGGACGGCGAAGACGGCGAGGCCGCGGATGCCGTCGAGGGCGGGGCGGTACGGCAGCCGGTGTTCCGGGGCGATCATGCGCGCACCGTCCATGCCGCCGACAGGCCGCGCGCGATCATCAGCGCCGCGAAGAGAGCGAAGAGGCCGCTGAGGGCGAGGCCGGACGCGAGAATCGCGCCGACATCCTCGCTCGCCGGCACGCCGTCCGACGACATGAGGTACACCGTGACGCCCAGGATGAAGCCGAAGTTGCCGAGGACGGCACCGACGGCCCAGAGCGGCTTTGCGGGAAGAGAGAAGCCGCGCGCGGGCACGGCGCGCAACAGGTCATCGAAGCGCTGGTTGACGAGGACGATGCAGAGGCTGGTCAAGAGCCAGCCGCCATAGTTGCTGAGCGGCACCTCGAAGTGCTGGCCGGCGGTCTTGTAGGTGTAGAGATCGCCGAGGAACCAGTACTCGCCGAGGTGCGCGACGGGGTCGATCACGGTGTCGGCCCACGTCGTGAGCAGCACGGCGAGCAGCAGGACCTGCAGCGAGCTGTCGATGCGTTGATCCGCCACACGCCGGACGTCGCCGCGACGACGTTCGAGCGGCGAGAGCAGCGTGCAGGCGATCGAGTAGCCGAAGTAGGTCAAGAACGCAAAGCTGAGCGACGCGAAGAGCGGCACGCCGCCGATGAAGAGCTCGTCCGGGAAGTTGTCCTCGTGGTAGGTGTACGAGCCGAACGGGAAGCCGTTGCGGACGCTGCTGAACTCCATCAGCCAGCCGAAGAACGTGCCGCTCGCGAGCCAGAAGAGCGTCCGCTGCCAGCCGCGCTCCGCCCACGAGATGACGAGGAACGTGGCGAGGAACGCCACGACGTACGGCCGCTCGGCGAGCATGGCCGTGAGCGCCTCCATGCGCGCATTCTACGACGTTCGGCCGGGGCGTTGCGCGGCCAGGTGGAGGATGCGAGGAGCGCGCCCGCCTATGCCTCGGGCGGAGGCTCGTCGGCCCAGGCGCGGAAGGCTTGGTAGAGGCGGCCGGCGCCCCGGCGGGAGGCGCGAATGCGGGGCGCGAGGTCGATGCGGGGGGCGGTGCGGGCGGGCCTGGCCGCCGGCTCGCCGGAGAGGCTGTGGCGCAGCCGGCCGCGCTCGCTGCGGACGCGGTCGCTCAGGTTCGCCAGCAGGTCGTCGTGGAGCCGTTCGTGGGCGTTCGCCATGTCCCTCTCCAATCAACCGGTGCGGGAGCCACCGATCGACAGAGTAACGTGGCGGCGGGGCGGCCATAACAAGCGGGGCCAGGTCCCGCAAGGAACCTCAGGAAGGCACCTAGCAGGTGCTGAAAAAACAGATGTCTGCCGTTCCCACCCGCCCACCCAGGAAGGAAATTGAATTTGGGGGGACACCCCCTGCCTGCGGCAGGCAGGCCCAGACCCCCGGCAGGGGCTCTGCCCCTGCACCCCGTCCCCTGCAGCACTGTTCGGCGCAGTTACTCCTCGACTTCGATGATTGAGACAGCGTCGGGGTAGTCCAGCCCCTGCCCGATGATCTGCGGCGGCGAGGGCTCGCCATACACATCGAAGGTGATCTTGCGCACGGTGCCCTTGCCGGGCTCCGGGCCGGGCAGCTCGCCCTCGCGCGCGACGATGCCTAGGTCCGCGTAGTAGAGCGTGCCGCCGGAGTCGACGGCGAGGCCGGCGGGCGTGCCGATGTCGTCGCCCTCCGCGATCACGCGGATGAACTTGCCGTCCGCGTCGTACTCGCGGATCGCGGTGGGGATGAAGACACTGGAGACGTACCAGTTGCCATTGGGCGCGCGCACGATGCCGATCGGCGTCTGCACGTCGGGGTCCTCGATGAACACCGACTTGTTCACGGCGACGGTCTCGCACTGATCGGCGCTCTCGGGGAACGCCGGCGCGAAGCGGAGCACCTTGCCCTGCGGCACCGACTCGGCGACGTAAACGTTGTCGTTCTCGTCGATGACGACGGCGCCGGCGGTGCGCAGCTCGGCGTCGAGAATGCAGGACGCGTCGTAGGCGGGCGGGAAGTAGACGATCAGCTTGCCGTCGGTCGCGTCGAAGCTGCCGCTGCCGACATCGGTGACGAAGAGGAGGCCCTGGCTGTCGAACGCGCAGCCGAACGGCTCGATCTGGCCGGGCTCGTTCGGCGTCTCCGGCTCCAGGACCTTGCGCACGAACGCGCCGTCCGGCTCGAAGATGCCCCAGCCCTGGCGCTCGCCGCCGTCCTGGCGGGTGTCCTCGCCCAGGAGGAAGTCGCCGTCGCCGCCGGGCAGGAGGCAGACCTCGCCGTTCACGGTGTTCTGCTCGGCCGGGATGAGGACGGTGCCCTTCCCGGTCTCGAGATCGTAGACATCGAGCTGGTTCGCCTGCGGGCTGAAGAGCTTCTCGACCGTTTTCGCGCTCTCCTCGTCGCAGGCGGCGACGAGGAGGAGCAAGGCGCTGGCGAGCGCGAGGAGCGTGTTACGGAGTCGGAGTAGGCGCTGCGCGTTCACAGTCAACCTCCCCCAGGATGCAGAAGGCCCAGACGGCGGCAGGGATGCGCGCCCGGCGTATCGCCTCCTCGTTGCTGGTCGCGCTCTGGGCGCCGAAGCCGGCGCCGACGTAGACGACGCCGTCGACGATGGCGGCCTGCGAGAAGGCGAGGCCGCCCAGCGGCAGCGAGATAAGGACTTCGCCGGTGGCGGTGTCGAAGGCGCGCAGCGTAGCGTCGACGCCGCCCATGAAGGCCACGCCGGGTACGGCGCTGACGGGGCCGAAGAACGGCGCGGCGTGCTCTTGCGTCCAGACGACCTCGCCGGTCGAGCCGTCGAGGGCCCAGGAGGAGGGCGCCTGGAACTCCGTCACCTCCTCGCCGATGGCGGTGCCGATGAAGACGCGGCCCTCGCCGACGGCGGGCGTGCCGGTGATGCCGCCGATCGATCCGCCGGGAACGAGGTTGCGCTGCCAGTACGGCTCGACCGCGCCCGTGAGCTCGTTCTCGCCGTCGCGGTCGAGCAGGTAGTAGGTACCGTCCTTGTTGCCGATGCCGACGACGTCGCGCTCCTCGCCGTCGATCGTGGCGGCGAAGAGGTTCGGCGCGGCGCCGAAGGCGAGGTCGTCGTTGTCGATCTCGCGGGGGCGCCAGGTCCAGGCGGGCGTGCCGTCGTAGCGGAGCGCGACGAGCGCCTCCTCGTAGGTGGCCATCGGCGGTGGCGGCTCGGCGGTGTTGGGGTCGTCGTCGGTGTCGCAGTTGCTCGAGGCGAAGAAGATCAGCTCGCGCTCCTCGTCGACGCTGACGGGCGACCAGACGCTGCCGCAGCCGGTCTCGGCACGGTCGAAGTCGCAGCCGTCGCGCGTCGCGAAGAAGTCGTCGGGCAGGCCGAGGTCGTCCGCGCTGTGATAGCCGTCGAAGCCGCGGACGTCGTCGTCGCCGCCGGGCGCGCAGGTGGCGGCGGTGCTGACGTCGAAGTACCAGCGCAGGCGACCGTCCCGGGCGGAGAGCGCGTAGAAGCCGCCTTTGCCCGGGGCGCTGTCGTTCACATCCATGCCAAAGAGGAGCAGGTCCTCGTCCGGCAGCACGGCGGGCGATGACAGGATCTCGTTGCGCTCGTCGCGCGGGCCGCAGGTGGTGCAGCCGGTGCCGGCGTCGAACTGCCAGCGCTGTTCGCCGGTGGCGGCGGCGAGGGCGTACATCGTCATGCCGCCGGCGATGTAGACGCGCTGCTCGCCGGCGACCTCGACGACGGCGGGCGACGAGGCGATGGCGCCGTAGGAGGCGCCGGGGTGCGGCTTGACGGTGAAGCGCCAGAGCTCGGAGCCGCCGGCGGCGCGGATGGCGTAGACGTTGCCATCGAACGAGCCGGCGACGACGATACGCACGGCGCCCTCGCCCTCGACGTCGACGGTGGCGACGGCGACCGACGATGCGACGGGCCCGCCGGCCGGGAACTGCCACTTGGGCACGAGGCGCGAGACGTTGTCCTTGGTGAGGAGCGTCTCGCTCTCGCGGTAGGCGGTGCGGTGGAGGTTGTTCGCGAAGGTCGACCACTCATCGAGCGCGGATGCGCCGTCGCCGGCGTCTTCGCCGTTGCAGGCGGCAAGCGCGACGAGGAGCGCGAGCGCGCACGCCTGGAGCGCCGTCCCTCGCAAGGTCATGGCTCCAGCGTGTATCAGAGGGGGCCGGTGGTTGTCAAGACACTAGGCAAGCGGCAGCGCGTCGATGCGGCGGCGGGCGAAGGCGTCGAGGTGGAGGAGGACGGGCGCCGGGCCGGCGGCGAAGCGCGGCTGGAGCTCCGGCCACCGGCGCAGCCAGTCGACGATCGTCCGGTCGTCGCCGCCGACGGTTGCGGCGACATCGTCGAGCGATTCGAGCAGCTCGCCGCGATCGAGGAGGTGGCGGGCGCGCATGGCGGCGACGGCGCGGCGGGCCGAGATGCGCATCACGCGCGCGGGCGGCTTGCCGTGGACGAGGCGGTCGCGGCACTGGAAGGAGACGTCGCGGAGCTGCTGGCGCAGCTCGCCGAGGAGGCAGGCGCGTGGGAGCGGCAGCGGCTGGAAAGCGCCGTGGACGACGCGATAGCCGGCGGCGAAGCGCAGCCGCCGGTCGTGCGGCGACTGGCGCAGTTCGTCGTCGGACGCGACGAAGACGGAAGGACGCGGCTCGCCGAGGGCCAGGAGCGCGGCGCGCAGAGCGAGCAGCGCGGCATCGTCGACACGGCGGAGCACCAGCGTCACGTCCTCGTCGCAGAGGAGCGGCGGCTCGTCCGCGACCGCGCCGCCGTGCCAGAGGACGGCGCGCAGGCCATCGCCCAGCCGCGCCACGCAGACCGCTGCCAGCTCGACGACGCGGCGCGGCGGTTCGGCGGGCGCGAGCGGCCGAGCGGCGATGAGGTCCCCAACCGGGATGCCTTCGCCCCCGGGCAGCGCCATGAGCGCACCGCGCGCGAAGCGGTCGAGGTGCAGGAGCGCCGGCAGCGGATCGCGCTCGACCTCCGGCGCGACGTCCTGCCAGCGCGCGACCCAGTCGATGATCCGCCGTTCCTCGGCGCCGTCCGTGGTGGCGAGCAGCTCATCGCGGGTGAGCGGATAGCGGCCGTGGTCGTAGAGCTCGCGCGCCTTCATGGCGAAGACGGCGAATTTCGCCACCCGGTAGGCGGTGGCCGGCGACGGACTCTGGTTGAGGAGCCGGTCGCGTGAGCGCGCGAGGACCTCGCGCAGGGAGCCTCGCAGGTAGGCGAGCGCGTCCTCCCGCGTCGCCGGGACGGGCGCGAACGCGCCGTGCAGCGCAACAACGCCGTGAGCGAGGCGGAAGCGCTTGTTGGGCGGGAGGTGGCGCAGCTCGGCCGGCGACATGAGCGATGTGGAGAAGCCATCGCGGCCCGCGCCGGCGAAGAGGTCGCGCGCCGCCAGCAGCACGGCGTCGTCGATGCGGGCGAAGAGGAACATCAGGTCGTCGTCGCTGGGCGGGGTGCCCTCGCCGCGCGCGCGGCTGCCGTGCCAGAGCAGGCCTTGCAGGTTCTCGCCGAAGCGCGCGACCGAGTGGTCGACGAGATCCTGGAGGCGGCGAGGCACGGTAACGGCCGTCATTTGATCACGTTCGGCCACCAGTATACTCTCAACCTCACGGAGGACTGGATGCCGATCGCCGCCTAACCCGCGCGCTCCAACTCCTCCCCCGCCAGCTCGATCAGCACGCGCGCCTGCGCGTCCCAGCCGGGACGGCGGCGTTTCGCTTCGGTCGCGGCGAGCTTGAGGAAGGTGTACGCGCGATAGGCCGGCAGCCGCTCGCGGAGGGCGGCGCCGCTCGCCGCTTCGTAGGACAGGAGGAAGCGGGTGGCGGGCTTCGCGTACGCGCGCGGATCGCCGGTGGTGCGGTAGGCGAGGACGTCGAGGTGGGCGAGGAAATGGCCCACGTCCAGCGCGGGGTCGCTCGCGCGCATCTGGTCGAGGTCGAGGACCCAGACCTGGCGGCCATCCCAGAGGACGTTCGCGTAATAGAAGTCGCGGTGCACCATCGCCGGGGCGTCTCCGGGCAGAGAGGCTGCGATCTGTTGCAGACGTTGGTCCGTACGCGCGAGGCGGCGCGCCTCATCGGGCAGCCGCGCGGCGAGCGTTGCACACCAGACGCTGGCCTTCGCCAGCTCCTGCTGGGGCGTTACGTGACGCAGGCGCGGCAAGGGGTCGAGCTGGTGCAGGCGGGCGAGCCAGCCGGCGGCGGAGGCGAACGCACTGCCATCGCCGTCCGAAGAGGCGGCGTGGCGGAGATCCTGGCCCTCGACGTACTCAAGGAGCAGCAGGCCGAGGTCGCGCTCCAGGCCGAGGGGGGCTTGCACGGAGCGCGCGCCGGTAACGTCGACGGCGGCGCGGCCGAGCGCGCCGAGGCGGTGGTACATGGTCCAGGCGCGCCAGCGGCGGCGGTAGAGCTTGCCGAGCACGTCGATGGGCGGCCGGTCTGCGCCGCCGACCCGGTAGCGGATGACCCAGCGGTCGCCGGCCTTCTGGCTGAGCAGCTCGGCGTCGCAGCGGAGGCCGCGCGCGGGATCCGGGCCGATGCCGGCCGCCTCGGCGACGAGCGGGCGCATGCGTTCGGTATCGAGCGCGCGGGCCAGCGCCTCGACGACCTGGCTGCCGCGCAGGCTCTTCATGGTCATAGCGTTGCCAGGCACTCCTGCGCCTCACGCAGGAGGCGGGCGGAGAGCGACGTCGCGGGCGACTCCGCGTACTGGTGCGGCGCGTGCCGGAAGGCGCTCATGGCCATGCGCGAGAGCACGACGATCTGGGCCAGGCGCGCCCGCTCCGCCAGGCCCACTACCTCCGCGCGCGCGCCGTACGCCTCGAGGAAGGCGCCGGCGAGGTCGCGCAGACCGTCGCGCCCGGCCAGGAGTGCCCGACGGTGGAGGTCGGCCAGGAAGTTGCCGACGTCCAGCGCCGGGTCGCCGCGCGCGGCGCGGTCAAAATCGAGCGCCACGGCGCGATCGCCGTCTATCAGGACCTGGCTCAGCTTGTAGTCGCCGTGCACGAAGCAGGACGGCGCCGCTGACGCGGCCCGCAGCAGTGGCTCGACGCGGTCGAGCACGCGGTCGATCTCGCCGGCCAGCGCCGGCTCGACGAGCCGCAGCCGGTCGCTGCGCCCGCGCGTGTGGGCCAGCTCCTGCGCGATCGACCGCTCGAAGGCGACGTCGACATCGAGGGCGTGCAGCGCGGCGAGCGTCGCCCCCGCCTGCGCGACGGCGGGACCCGCCTGGCCGTCCGGCGCGGCGGCGAGCAGGCGGTGCAGCGGCGCGCCGTCTGAACGCTCCATGACCACCAGGTCGCGGCGCTCCAGGAACGCGACGGGCGCGACGGTGAGGCGGCGCCCAGCGCGCTGCGCGGTATCGAGGTCCCGCAGGAGCGCCCACGCCCGCGACGCGCCCGGCCCCGGCGCGTAGAGCTTGCCGATGAGCTCAACGCCGTCGCCTATGTAACGCAGCAGGCAGCGCCGGCGGGGCACGTAGTGCATCACCTCGACGGCCGACAGGCACGGCAGCGAGAGGTCTGCGGCGGCCGCCTCCGCGTCGAGCGCGCCCGGCAGGGCTGGGAGCAGGTAATCGGCCGGGAACAGCTCGATCAGGCAGCCAAGCTCCCGCAGCAGCGCGGCGCGGAGCGGCATCTCCTCGCGCCCTTCGTAGTGCTGCTGGTAGGCTCGCTCGATGTTGTCCGGCTTGCCGAACGTCGCCAGCACGAAGACCCGGCCTTCGCTGCCGGAGAGGCGCACCGCGTACATCACCATGCACATCCGCGCTGGCCGGTAGGTGATCGAAACGATGGTGACGCCATCGCAACGCTCTCCGGGCAGGAGCGCAGGCAGAGCCTGCTCGTTCAGCACGCGCGTCATGTCCGCAGGCGACCACGCCTCGCGCAGCGACGGCAGGCGCGGGTCGGGCAGGAGCACGGCTAGAGCCTCGCCAGACAGTCGTCCGCCTCCCGCAGCAGCATGGCAGGCAGCGACGCGTCGCCGTCGCGGCCGTAGGCGAGCGGCTTGGAGCGAAAGCGCTGCACGGCGATCTGCGCCAGCGCGACGCACTCCGCGACGCGCGCGCGTTCCGCGACGCCCGCGGCGCCGGCGCACGAGATGTACTGCTGGAGGAAGTACGCGGGCAGCGCCCGGAGGTCGTCGCGGCGGGCGAGCAGCGCCTCTTTGCGGAGCTGCGCCATGAATTTCCCCACGTCGAGGGCCGGGTCGCCCGGGCCCGAGCCATCGTAGTCGACGATGCGCACCTGGTCGCCGTCGAGGAGGACCTGCGCGGGCTTGAAGCCATCGTGGGTGAACGACGGCTCATGCCACGTGAGGCCGCGCGCCAGGGCGTCGAGGCGCTCCAGCAGCGCGTCGAGCTGTTCGCCGAGCGCGGGCGCAACGAGGGCGATGCGCGCGCCGCGCTTGCGCACGTGGCGCGCCTCGGCGCGGATGGAGCGCGGCTCGCCGGCTTCGAGGCGGACGGTGTGCAGCGCGGCGAGCGCGCTTGCTGCGCGGGAGACGGCGTCGCGCACGCCCTCGTGCGACAGGCCGCCGCGCAATTGCTGCTTCATCGAGTCGCCCGGCAGCCACTCCATCAGCGTCAAGTTCCAGTCCTCGTCGATGCCGGCCGGCGCGGGGGCGGGAGCGATACCAGCGAGCTGGTCGCGGAGGGCGTGGAGCTTGCGGCCGACCTCGGCCGCCCTGCCGGCCTTCGCGTACACCTTGCCGATCAGCCGTCGCGGGCCGTCCGGCGTGGCGATCTGGTACTGGAGGACGCCGCGGCGGTGCGGCACGTAGCGCAGCAGATCGACGCGGAGCGAGCGCGCATCGACGGCCAGGCCGCAGAGGCTGGCGAGGAGCGGCGCGACCTGCGCGGGGTCGGTCGCGGGCGCGAGGCCGGGCATCTCGAAGTCGGCCGGGAACAGCTCGACCAGGCAGGCGCGCTCGTCGTCGAAGAAGGCGAGGTGGTCCTGCCCGTCGGCGGCGGACGAGAGCCACTCGCGCCGGCCGAAGGTGACGGTGGCGAGGCGCGAGGTCTCGTCCGCCAGCGACAGGGCGAAGAGGTGCACGCACGCTTTCCCCGGCGAGTAGCGCGTGATCGACCGCCCGACGGCCGCCACCCGCGCGCCGGGCAGCAGCGCCGGCAGCGCGGTGCGATTGAAGTATTCGCGCATCTGGCGCTTCGACCAGGCCATGCCCAGCGAGGGCAGGCTGGGGTCGTCGTTCAGCACGGCGTCGCGTCCCCGGCCAAATCCAGCAGCGCGCTGGTGATCTGCGGCCAGCGGGCCGGCAGCGAGACGTACGCGCGGACGGCCTGCTTTACGAGCGCGGCGGCGCGGTGCCAGGCGAGCCAGCCTTCGTGCGCGACGGGGGCGCGCCGCCAGGTCTGCGCGAACGCGTCCTGGCAGTCGCGCACGACCGCGTGGTGGCGCTCTCGACGCACGACGAGGCTGTCGAGGCAGGCGAGGAAGTTGCCCGCGTCGGCGTTGGCGCCGGAGCGGCAGAGCGTATCGAGATCCAGCGCGACCAGACCTCCCTCACCGAGCAGGAGCTGGCCGTGGCGGAAGGCGCCGTGCGCGACGACGATCGGCTCCGGCGGGAGGGCGTCGAGCGCTGCTTCCAGCGAACACAGCCGCTCCTCGATCGCATGCGCCAGCGCCGGTTCGACCAGCGCGATGCGGGCGCTCTTCCGCCGCCACGTATCGATGACGTCGCGCGGCGAGACCGTTGGCAGGCCGGCGACGTCGACCTGCTGAAAGCGCAGGAGGCCCCCGGCTGCGGCGTGTGCGGCGGAGACGGCGTGCTGTCTCGCCACGGCCTCCTCGGGGCCGGCCTTGATCAACGAGGCGAACTTTACGCCGTGCTCGATGGCGGGGAGGAGGAGCATGCGCTGCTCCGGGAGGTACGCGGCCGGCGTCACCACCCGCCACGGCCCGCCGGCGAGCTGCCGGCCAACGGCGGCCAGGCGCGACAGCATCGCCGCGCCGCGGTCGTCGTGGAAGACCTTGGCGAAGTAGCGTTGCGGGCGGTCGCCGTCGCGCTCGTACTGGAGGACGCAACGACGCCACGCGCGGTAGGCCTTCGGCGATGCGGCGACGCGCCAGGCGGCGGGGCGACCGGCGTCGAGCACGCCGGGGAGCGCCGCGTTCGCCCACGCTTCGGACGTGGCGTCAACGAGTCCGGGCAGGCGGCTATCGAGGGGAAAGAACTGGAGGAGGAGCCGGCCGTCCTCGAGGCAGCGGTACGGCGGGGTGGCGAGAGCAAGCGCTTGCTGGGCCCGCACTGCCAGCGCCTGGAACGACGGCTCGCGCGCGATGCGGGCGCCGCCATCGTTGCGGAAGACCCGCGCCGAGACCAAGCCGGGCCGGCCGGACGGCAGGGGGAAGCGCCAAGCCAGGTCGCAGCTCTTGCCCGGACGGTAGCGCACGTGGACCAAGAACGCGCCGGCGGTGGAGGCCTCGATGCCCATCTCGCGCAGCGTCTCGCAGACGATCGCCGGGGTGCCGCGCGGCGGGAGGAGACCGGGGAGCGCTTCGAGGGCGGGGTCGCGCGGCGCAACGGGCATGCCGCCGTCCCTACGACCGCGCCGCCAGCACGTCGCGGAAGCGCGGGAGGTCGCGGGCCTGCGCCTGGAAGAGCGCGCGGTAGCGGCCGTCCGCGCCGATCAGCTCGTCGTGCATGCCCTGCTGCACGATGCGCCCGGCGTCGAGGACGACGACGCGGTGGGCGCGCTGGATGTTGAAGAGCTGGTGGGTGATGAAGAGCGCCGTCTTGCCGGCGACGAGGCGCTCGAGCGCCTCGAGCACGGCGCCTGCGGCATCGGCGTCGAGGCCGGTCAGCGGCTCATCGAGGATCAGGACGGGCGCGTTGCGGACCATGGCGCGGGCGATGGCGATGCGCTGGCGCTGCCCGCCCGAGAGCGTGTCGCCGCGTTCGCCGACCTCGGTGTCGTAGCCGTCGGGGAGCGCGGAGATGAACTCGTGGGCGTTGGCGTCCCTGGCGGCGGCGACGATCTCGTTCATGGTCGGGCGCTCGCGTCCATAGGCGATGTTGTCCGCGATGGTCGCGCGGAAGAGTACCGATTCCTGCAGGACGACGCTGACCTGCGCGCGCAGCGAGTGCAGCGTGTAGTCACGGATATCGACGCCGTCGATCAGGACCGCGCCTTCCGTCGGGTCGTAGAGACGCGTGATGAGGGAGGCGAGGGTGGTCTTGCCGGCGCCGGTCGCGCCGACGATGGCCGTGACCTGGCCGGGCGGGAGGGCGAGATCGATGCCAGCGAGGGCGCGCGCGCCGGGCTCGTACTCGAAGGAGACGCCCTGGAATGCGATAGCGCCCTGGAACGCGGGCGCCGGCCGCGCGCCCGGTCTGTCGACGACGCCTTCGGGCGCGTCCAGCACCTCCAAGACGCGCTCCGCGCGCGTCATGGCCTTGGCGATCTTGTTGAAGTGCTTGACACCGCTGCTCATCGGCCGGTAGAAGCTGCGCACGTAGCCCAGAAAGACCAGCAGCTCGCCGGGGGTGAGCGCGCCGTTCATGGTCCGGAACACGCCGTAGCCGAACGCCGTTGCCGCGCCAAGGGACGCGAGCACGTCCACGATCCACCACGAGCGCTCCTCGATCAGGGTGGCGACGAAGCCGCTCTGCAGGCTGGCCGCGCTTTCCTCGCGGAACCGCTCGTTCGCGTCCTCCTCGCGGTTGAACAGGCGCGTCAGGCGGACTGCGCCAAGCGTCTCGTGGACGATCGACGCGAGGGCGCCCTCCTGTTTGCGCTCCGTCCGCGAGAACATTTTCATATCGCGGTTGAAGCGAATGAGCAACGCCAGCAGCAGCGGCGCCGGCGCAAGCGAGGCGAGCGCCAGCCGCCAGTCCAGCCAGAACAATATCACGAGCATGCCGAACAGGAAGATGACGCTGTTCAGGACCGCCAGGACGGAATCGACGAGCGTTTCCCGCACCGTCCGCACGTCGTTGGTCACGCGCGCGATGAGGTCGCCGGTTTGCTTGCGGCTGTGGAACTGGAGCGACAGGCGCTGCACGTGCGCGAACAGCGACGACTGCATATCGAACGCGACGGCGCGGCCCGCGCGGTTGATGAACAGGGCGTGCAGGTAGGAGAACATCCCATCGAAGAAGGAGAGCGCTACGACACTGACCGCGACGCCGATGAGGACGTACAGCGTCCTGCCAGCCAGCTCCGGCTCGTCGAGGACGGCGTCGAAGGTGAACTTGAGGGGCCAGGGGCGCGCCAGCGCCATCAGGGCGTTGCCCATCACGAAGAAGAAGGCGGCCAGGATCGGCAGCGCGTGCGGGCGGAAGTAGCGGCCAAGCCGCCGGAGGGTCTGCCAGGTGGTCAGCTCCTGCGGGGGCAGGACGGCGCTCATCTCTCTTGCCCCTGTCTGCCGATCAGCGTCGCTGCCAGGGCGACGATGCGGCGCGCGTTCGCTTCCCACGTCCGGCCGTCCAGTACCCAGCGACGCGCCGCGCCGCCCAGCGAGGCACCGCGGTCCGGAAGCGCGGCCAGCGCTCTGAGTGTAGCGGCGAGCTCGCCGGCGCGGCCAGCTTCGTAGAAGAGGCCGGTCTCGCCGTGGACCAGCGTCTCCGCGACCTGGCCCGCCCGCGTGGCGACGACCGGCCTCGCCATCGCCATCGCCTCGTAGAGCTTGAGTGGCGAGAAGTAGCCGTCGCCGCCCGGCGGGTAGGGCACGACGATCGCATCCATGGCCGCGAGGTGCTCGGGCATGCGCGCGTAGTCGACCGCGCCGGTGCAGGTGAGCCACGGCTCGCCGGCCGACGCCAGCTCGGGCAGGCGCGGGCCGTCGCCGACGGCGAGCAGGCGCACGTCCATTCCTTCGCGCGCCAGCGACCGCACGGCGGCCATCAGCGTATCGAGGTCGTGCCAGGGCTTGAAGCTGCCGGCGAAGCCGACGACCCAGGCGCCGGACAGGCCGTACTGTTCGCGCAAGGCGTCGCCGGAGATGCCGGGGTGGAAGCGTTCGGGATCGACGCCGTTGGGGAGCACGGTGACTCGCTCGCCGAGCACGCCCAGCGACCGCGCGTGCCTGGCGAGCGCCTCGGACACGACGACGACGGCGTCCGCACCGGTGCAGATGCGTCGCTCGAGCTCGCGAGCCGTGGTTTGCAGCACGAGGTCACGGTACTTTGCCCCCTCCTCGGAGAGCGGCGCGTTCACCTCGAGCACGAGCGGCACACCGCGCTCGCGCGCGACTTCGACGCCGGCGTAGGAGAAGAGCGAGTAGCGCTCGTAGATCAGGCCGGGGCGGAACTCGTCGAGCAGGGCGAGGAGCCGCCGCTGAACGCGCTCGGCGTAGAGCAGGCGGCGCCACTCGCGCGAGAGGTGGTCGGGCAGGCCGGCCCGTTCCTGCTCCATAAGGTGGAGCGCTTCGTCGGCGGCGCCGTCGAGCGGGAGGACGCGGTCGGCGCCCTCGTTCGGCGAAACGGTGAGCACGTCGTGGCCGAGGCGGCGCAGCGCAGTCACCGTCTCGCGCAGATGGACCGAGGCGCCACTGGCGCCGCAGGGCCGCACGCCGAAGTCCGTCGAGAGGTAGAGGAGCTTCATCGCTCCTCCACCGATCGCAGGGCCGGCGCGGACTGCGGCCGGATGGCCGCGGCAAGCTGTCCGGTTCGATCAGCCCGCAGCAACTCGAGCAGGCCGCGCGCGTTCGCCCCGGAGTCGAAACGCTGCTCGACGGTCACGCGGGCGTTGCGGGCGAGGCGCGCGCGCAGAGCGGCGTCCCGGAGCAGCGGCTCGATCGCGGTGGCGAGCGCCGTGTCGTCGCCCTCCGGCACGAGCAGGCCGTTCTCGCCACTCTCGATCAGCTCCGGGATGCCCGAGACGGCGGTTGAGACGACGGGGAGGCCGGTGGCCATCGCCTCGACGAGGACGTTCGGGATGCCGTCGCGGTCGCCGTTGCGAAGGACGCGACAGGGCAGCGCGAGCAAGGTCGCGCGCCGGTATTCATCGACCAGCTCCTCTTGCGTGAGCGCGCCGGGCAGCGTGACGACGTCTTCGAGGCCGAGCGCGCGCACGTCGTCCTCCAGCCGGCGGCGCTCGGGCCCCTCGCCGATGATGACGCAGCGGAACGCATGGCCGCGATCGAGGAGCGTGCGACAGGCGCGCAGCAGGTGCGGAAAGCCCTTCTTCTCCACGAGGCGGCCGACGGAGAGCACTCCCGGCGGCGCCGCGCGCGCAACATCATGCGCGGGCGCGAACTTGGTGAGATTGACGCCGTGGTACGCGAGCAAGACCTTGTCGCGGTGATCGCTACCGGCCAGCTCGCGAAGATGCGACCGGTTGGCGTCCGTGCAGGTGACGACGTAGCGCGCGGCGGCGACCTTCTCGCGCAGTAGCGAGCGCTTCGCGGTGTAGATGTCGCGGGCGTGGGCGCTGAAGCCGAACGGCAGATCGAGGAACATCGCCGTGAGCAGCGCGACGTGCGTCGCGCCGTGGGCGAAGTGTGCGTGCAGGCGCGTCACGCCGTCGCGGGCGATCAGCGTCGCCAGGTAGCCGGCCTGGGTGAAGCGACGCCAGACGTCGAGGTCGCGCTCACGCCGGAAGGAGCGGAAGGCGTAGCGGAGGACGGCGCGGTAGCGAGCGGGACCGCGCCGGTAGAGCGCGCGGTGGGCGCGCAGGAGCGCCAGCAGGTGGCGCCAGAGCGGGTCCGGCAGATAGGTGACCGGCGACCGCAGCTGGCGCACGACGTCGTGGCGCACGGTCTCGCGCGAGCGCCGGTAAGAGTAGATGCGGACCGGAAGGCCGAGGCGCTCCAGCTCGAGCACCTCGTTGGCGACGAAGGTCTCGGACGCCTGGGGGAACATGCGCAGCACGTACCCGACCGGCGGCGCCTCCATCAAGCGCCTCCGGCGCGCTCTCCGGCGGCTGTCGCCTCCAGTACGGCCGCGCCATTCAGCAGGAGCTGGGCGGCGCGGCGGGCGCCATCGAGCGGCGGGATGTTGGCTTCGTCCGGGATGCCGTCCTGCGCGAGCAGCGCGAGGAGCTCGGCGGCGAGACGGTCGGGCGTGAGATCGTCGGGATCGATCATGCGCATGAGGCCGCGCGCGGCGAAGAGGCGGGCGCGCATGCGCTGCTCGGCGCTGGGCGCGCGGCGCGGCACCACCAGCGCCTTCTTGCGCCAGCGCAGCACCTCGCAGAGGCTGTTGTAGCCGCCCATGGTGACGACGGCCGAGGCGCGCTGGAGCAGGGCCGTCGCGTCGGCCACGCTCGTCTCGACCTGGACGGGCAATCCGTCTGCTTGCGCGGCCAGCCGCGTCCGCTCTTCGACCGGCATGTTAGGGCCGGTCACGATGAGCGCGCGCACGCGGGTCTGCGCGAGCACGGAGGGCAGCGCGTGCAGGAAGGCGTGCGCCAGCGGGAAGGCGTCGGCGCCGCCGCCGCCCATCACGAGCACGAACGGCGTCGCGTCCGATACCGGCGGCACGGCCTCGGCGTTCGACGCGACGTAGTGACAGAACGTGACGCTGCGCGCGCGCGCCGCGAATCCGTAGGCCTCCTCGGCGTCGAAGACGTCGCGGCAGCCGTAGATCGCGACGGCGTCGTACAACTCGAGGTAGCGGTAGGCGTCGTGCGCCGACCAGGCCTCGGCGATCGTCGCGGGGGCATCGAGGATGTCACGCAGGCCGAGGACGAGCCGCGGACGCTGGCGAGCCGCGGACGCCTCGTCGAGCAGCGGCTTCAGCTCGCCGAGGACACCAACGGGCATGTGGTCGATGAGGACGGTGTCGGGCTGGAAGTCGCGGAACGCCTGGAGGATGGTGGCCGAACGGGAGCGGACGGCGCCCTGGAGATCGGCGGAGTTGGCGCGCCAATCGAGGGCGCCCGTCTTCACGATCGTCGGGAGCTTGAGGTGGGCCGTGCCGGGGAGCGGGGCGAAGAAGGGCGCGACGGGCGAGTCGGCGATGGTGAGGACGTTGCACTCGGGCCGGCCGGGGAGGAGCTCCAGCGCGATGTTCCTCGTGCGGCGCAGATGTCCCAGGCCCATGCCGTCCTGACTGTAGACGAGCAGGCGCATTCCTGGGCCTTAGACGTCCTTTCGTGGGCGGCGCGGGCAATCCGAGCGCTCCGGCCGCGATCTCGGTGCCATGCTAGCACGGGCCCGCCTTAGAAGGGTAGCCGCCAGATACGAATTCGGTGAGCGCCCGCTATGGAGCCGGCGGCACGGGCGTGTCCGTGGGCACGGGCACGATGATGGGCGTGGCCGAAGGACGCCTGGTTGGTGCGGGCTCGGTGGCCGTCGGCGGCACGGCGGTCGGCGGCGGGGGCGTGGAGGTTGGCACCAGCGGGACTGGCGTAGCGGAGATGGTGGCGGATGGCGTGGGACTGGCGGTAGGGGTTCTCGTGTCTTTCGGCGTGGGGCTGACGGTAGGCGTCACGCCCGAGGGGCCGCCACCGCTATCGAAGACGCCGCCGGCGCAGAGGGCGCCGATGGTGACCGCGGCGACGAGGATGGCGCCGGCCAGCACCGCGAGCAGCGGCCCGCGCGAGCCGGCGCCGGCGATAATGCCGCCCGCCACTTCGCCGAAGCCGCCGGCAGCCGCGGTGGCGGCGGTCTCTCGCGGGCGCGGCGCCGCCCTTGGAACCGGCGCCGGCATAGCGACCGAACGCACCGCGACCGGCTCCAGCGTCGCTCCGGCGCGCAGCGCCTCCTGCAGGCGCGCCAGGATCGTCTCCTGCCAGCCGCTGGGCGCGGGCGCCAGCGCGAACGCCGCGAGGATGGCGAGCGCGCCGGGGTAACGCTCGCGCGTCCGCTGGCAGGTGAGGCACGTGTCCAGATGGCGCGCGACGCGTCGACGCAATGACGGAGACCAGGTCTCTTCGCCGACGAGGAAGTCGAGATCGAGGCACGCCTGGCGGCCGCGCGCGATCAGCACCAGCGTCGCGAAGGACGCCTCCAGCTCCGTCCCGGCCGCGGCCAGCCGCCGTTCGACCGTCTCCGGGCGCGCGCGCACGATACCCGCGATCTCGCCGGCGTCCAGCCGCTGGCGGACGCTCAGGTCGAGCAGTTCGTAGTCGTCCAGGCGCAGGCTGGTGCAGGCCTGCCAGGCGGCGCGACCGAGCTCCGGCAGGTCGGCGGCGAGCGAAGGGCTGCCGGCCAGCGCCGGGTCAGCGAGCGAGAGCGACTCGTCCGGCTCCGGGCCGGGCTCCCGGCGGCGGCGCAGGCGGCCGGCGAGGTCAAAGTGAGCGCCGGCGAAGAGCTGGAAGCGAAACGTCTCCTGGGATGCCCCGGCCCGGGCGGCGCCGAGGGCGCGCAGCAGGCTCGACTGGACGACGAGCGCGGCGACCTCGCGGTCGCGCGAGATGCGCAGGGCGTAGTCGTAGACGCGGCCGAAGTAGCGTCGATAGAGGGCGGCGAGAGCGGCCTCATCGCCGTCTCCGATGAGACGTACCAGCTCGTCGTCGCTGCGCTCGGGTCCGTCCATTCGCGATTCGTCCCCCAGTGTACACCGTGCCCGCGCAAGGCGCTGCGGGCCGGGCCGGCACCATGCTGCTTGATCGCGGGGCCGCGGTGGGGGCCGGACGGACCTGAAGGTCTGTCCCTACTGCTCAATCGCAGGGTCGCAGTAGAGACGGGACGGACTGTGCAATCGAAGGTCGCGGTGTGGGCCGAACGGATCTAAAGGTCTCCGGGAGGCCGTGCTATACTCGCGTCGCTCATGAAGGCGGGCAAGCTTCCAGCCGACCTGCTCGCGCGACTCCTCGACCGCCTACCCGCCGACCCACGCGTGCTGCTGGGCCCCGGCATCGGCCGCGACGCGGCGGCGATCGACCTCGGCGACGGGCGCGTCCTCGTCGCCAAGACCGATCCGATCACGTTCGCGAGCGACCAGATCGGGCGCTACGTTGTCCACGTCAACGCCAACGATGTCGCCTGCGTGGGCGCGCGGCCGACGTTCTTCCTGGCCACGGTGCTCCTGCCGGAGGGGGCAACGCCCGCGCTGGCGGAGGAGATATTCGAGCAGATCCGCGCGACCTGCGCGGCGCTCGGGGTGACGCCGATCGGCGGGCACACGGAGATCACGATCGGCCTGGACCGGCCGGTGGTCGCCGGCGCCATGCTGGGCGAGACGACGCGCGAAGGCCTGGTGCGGCCGGATGGCGCGCGGCCCGGCGACCACGTGCTGCTCACGAAGGGCATCGCGATCGAGGGAACGGCGCTGCTCGCGCGCGACGCGGCGGACGCGCTGCGCGCTCGCGGCGTGGCGGACGCGACGATCGATGCGGCTGCGCGGCTGCTGATCGAGCCGGGCATCAGCGTCGTGCGCGAGGCGCTCGCCGCGTGCGCGACCGGCCTGGTCCACGCGCTGCACGACCCGACGGAAGGCGGCCTGGCGACGGCGCTGCGCGAGCTGGCGCAGGCGGCGGGCGCGCAGGTGCGCCTGCGGCCCGGCGACGTGCCGGTGCTGGAGGAGACATCGACGATCTGCGCCGCGCTCCGGCTCGATCCGTTCGGGCTCCTCGCGTCGGGCGCGCTGCTGGTCTGCGTCGGAGCGGAGGCATGCGACCGGGTGCGCGAGGCCGTGCGGGAGAGCGGCGTCGCGGCCGCTTGCATCGGCGAGGTGGCACCGGGTACGGGAGGGGGTATAATAGATGCTCGGGGCCTCCAGCCGCTCCCGCGCTTCGAGCGGGACGAGCTGGCCCGCTTCCTGGAAGCGCTCGGCGCGAACGATCCAACGTAGACTCCACCTCGTGCGCCCAGACGTGCGAGCGTGCAGCAAGGGGCGAACATGGCAGAAGCACGACCATCGATGATCGGGGAGCTCCGGCAGTCCGGGTATCGCGTCGCGTCGGTGAAGGAAGAGCTGCGGCGCAACCTGATCGAGAAGATCCGCAAGAAGGGCGACGTGCTGCCCGGCATCCTCGGCTACGAGGAGTCGGTCATCCCGCAGCTGGAGAACGCGCTGCTCTCGGGCCAGGACATCATCTTTCTGGGCGAGCGCGGCCAGGCGAAGTCGCGCATCATCCGGTCGCTCGTCAACCTGCTCGACCCGCTCGTGCCCGTGATCGCGGGCTGCGAGATCAACGACAGCCCGTTCGAGCCGATCTGCAGGAGCTGCCGTGACGCCATCGCGGCACACGGCGACCACGTGGAGATCGCCTGGCTGGAGCGCGAGCACCGCTACGGCGAGAAGCTCGCGACGCCGGACAGCACGATCGCCGACCTGATCGGCGAGGTGGACCCGATCAAGGTGGCGGAGGGGCGCTACCTGAGCGACGAGCTGACGATCCACTACGGGCTGATCCCGCGCACCAACCGCGGCATCTTCTGCATCAACGAGCTGCCCGACCTGGCGGAGCGCATCCAGGTGGGCCTGCTGAACATCATGGAGGAGCGCGACGTCCAGATCCGCGGCTACCGCATCCGGCTGCCGCTGGACGTCTTCCTGGTCGCGAGCGCGAACCCGGAGGACTACACCAACCGCGGGCGGATCATCACGCCGCTGCGCGACCGTTTCGGGGCGCAGATCCGCACACACTACCCGCGCAGCGTCGCGCACGAGATCGACATCATGGACCAGGAGCGCCACTCGTTCCCGGACGACGGCTACGAGGTGACGGTGCCCGAGTACATGAAGGAGATCGTCGCGGAGATCACGCGGCTGGCCCGGCGCAGCCCGGACGTTAACCAGCGCTCCGGCGTCTCCGTGCGCGCCTCGATCGCGGACTACGAGAGCATGCTGGCGAACGCGATGCGGCGCGCGATCCGCACCGGCGAGAAGGACGTGGTGCCGCGCATCAGCGACCTGCCCTACATCCTCCCCACGCTGAGCGGCAAGATCGAGTTCGACACGGTGGAGGAGGGCAAGGAGGAGCAGATCATCGAGAAGCTCGTCCAGGGCGCCGTGGTGACGGTGTTCAACCGGCACTTCAACATCGTCGATCTCGAAGAAGTCGTCACGAAGTTCAAGGCGGGCCTGTCGGTCGACGTGTCGGACACGCTGTCGTCGAAGGACTACATCAAGATCGTGAAGCAGGTCGAGGGGCTCGACCGCGCGATCGCCAAGCTCGAGCCCGGCGAGAACCTGGCCGTCATCGCCGCCAGCGTCGAGTTCATCCTCGAGGGGCTGCACCTCAACAAGCGGCTGAACAAGGACCGCGTCGGCGGGCGCACGCAGTACCGTGGTTAGGCAAGCTGTCAAACAGACGTACACCTATTACGCGCCCGAAGAGCCGACGGGGCGTGTCGTTAAGGACGCCGAGCTCCAGGGGCGCGGTCGAGCGTGGACGCTTGGTGAATACCGGCATCCCGTCTATCCAAGTCCTCTCAATGTGCGCGTCGCGAATGCTGGGATCGAGGTCTGGATGGTCATCCAGTGGCTACAGCTCGCGGACGGCAGCGTTGATCAGCTGCTCCAGCAGTACGCAGACGTGCTTACCGGAGACGACGTAGCGGCTGCCCTGTGGTTCTACGAACGCTATCGAGATGAGATCGATCAAAGGCTCGCTGAGGAAGCTGAAGCCATCTAGTTGATGGCCAGCCTCTACGTTGACGAAAACCTCGCAAGCCTTGTCGATCGACTTCGTGCCGGCGGCCACGATGTCGTGTTCGCTGGAGACACGGGCGCGGGCCGGACCGACCCCTGGCACTTCAGGCAGGCGATTCGCCAGCGCCGCATCTTCTTGACACTCGACAAGAGCGACTACACATACCTGCACAAACTCTGGACCACGCTGCAGACGCTCGGCGTTGTGACCGGCTCGCATGCGGGCATCCTCACCGCCGTCCCAGCACGAGGATTCACGCAAGTCGTGTGGCTTCCCGCGTTGCTTGACAAGCTAGCTGCTCCTGGCGACCTGGCGGGTCGCCTCTTCCGCTGGCTGCACGTCGAAGCGGAATGGCACGAAGATCGATGGCGATCGGACCAACCATGACCCCTCGTCGCTACGCGCTGGTCGGCTGCGGGGTGCGCGGCATCAGCATGTATGCCCGCCCTATCGTCAAGTACTACGGCGACGTGGCGCAGCTCGTCGGCGTGTGCGACACGAATCGTGCGCGCATGTCAGCCTGCCTCCAGTACTGCGAGACCGACCTCCCGACGTTTACCAGCCTCGACGAGATGCTGCGCGAGACGCATCCCGACGCGCTGATCGTCTGCGCGCCCGACTACACGCACCACGAATGCATCATCCGCGCGCTGGAGTCCGGCGCGGACGCCATCACCGAGAAGCCGATGACGATCGACGCCGAGAAGTGCCGCGCCATCCTCGACGCCGAGGAGCGCACCGGCCGGCGCGTGATCGTGACGTTCAACTACCGCTACTCGCCGCAGCACCAGCAGATCAAGCGCCTGATCCGCGACGGCGCCGTCGGCCGCGTCCTGTCCATCGACTTTCACTGGCCGCTCGATTACATCCACGGCGCGGACTTCTTCCGCCGCTGGCACCGTCGCATGGAGCACTCTGGCGGGCTCCTCGTCCACAAGGCGACGCACCACTTCGATCTCATCAACTGGTGGATCGACTCGGAGCCCGAGGAGGTCTTCGCGCACGGCCGGCGCGCCTTCTACGGGCCGACGCGCCAGGAGCGAGGCGAGCGCTGCCACGGCTGCGCGCACGCCAGCACGTGCGAGTTCTTCATGGACATGGAACAGGTGGATTACATGCGCACGCTCTACCTCGACGCCGAGAGCGAGGACGGCTACTATCGCGACGGCTGCGTGTTCGCGGACGAGATCGACATCCTCGACACGATGTCGGTCAGCGTCCGCTACACGAATGGCGCGGTCATGAGCTACTCGCTGACCGCGTACGCGCCTTGGGAGGGGTACACGCTGGCGTTCAACGGCACGGAGGGGCGGCTCGAGGTCCTCTTCGTCGAGCGCGCGCCCGGGCGGGAGCCGGGCGTCGAGATCACGCTGCACCCGCTGCGCAAGCCGGCCCGCGTCATCGAGCCCGACACCGGGCCCGGCGAGCACTACGGCGGCGACCGCATCCTGCGCGACCACCTCTTCCGCGGCATGGAGGCCGACCCGCTCGGGCTCCAGGCGGACTCGCGCGCCGGCGCGATGTCGATCCTGACCGGCATCGCCGCCAACCGCTCGATCGCGACGGGCGGGCCGGTGACCATCGAGGGCTTGCTCAAACCCCAGTAGCCCGGTTGGACACCGCGAAAGCGAGTATAATGCGCTCGTATGGCGAGGGCGCAGTTGAGAGAGAGCTGAGTGAGCCATGGTCGCATATCGCTACACCGAATGGGACGGCACGCAGGAGATCCCGCCGCTCGATCCCGACGATCTGCTCGAGGCGCTCACCGATGACCTGATGAACTTCGGCGACCTGCAGCACGCGATGCGCAACCTGCTCCAGCGCGGCATGCGCAACCCGCTGGGCCAGCGCATGCAGGGCCTGCGCGATCTGCTGCAGCAACTCCGTCAGCAGCGCCGCCAGACACTCGACCGGTTCAACCTCGGCTCGGCGTTCGAGGACATCGAGAAGCGCCTCGAAGAGGTGCTCGACATGGAGCGCAACACGCTCGACCGGCGGCTGCAGGACGCGCTCGAGCAGCAGGGGCAGCAGTCCGGCGAGCAGCAGCCCGGCGGCGAGGTGGGCGAGCAGCCGGCCGGCGCACAGCAAGGCGAGCCGCAGGCGGGCCAGCAGGGCGCGTCACAGCAGGCAGGCCAGCAGGGCGCATCGCAGCAGGGTGGCCAGCAGCAGGCGGACGAGCAGGCGGAGTTCGCCAAGATGCTCAGCAACATCACGGAGCGCAAGCGCCAGTTCCTGGAAGGCCTGCCAGAGGACGTGCCGGGCAAGATCAAGGAGCTCCAGAACTACGAGTTCATGGACCCGGAGGCCCAGCACAAGTTCACCGAGCTGATGGAGATGCTGAAGAAGGCGATGATGGAGACCTTCTTTAAGGACATCCACCAGCAGATCGCCGGGATGTCGCCGGAAGACCTGGCGCGGATGAAGCAGATGGTGCAGGACCTGAACCAGATGCTGTCCGAGAAGATGGCCGGCGGCGAGCCCGACTTCGAGTCGTTCATGCAGCAGTACGGCGACCTCTTCGGCTCGAACCCGCCGCAGTCGCTCGAGGAGCTGGTCGCGCAGATGCAGCAGCAGGTCGCCGGCATGCAGAACCTGCTCGACAGCCTGCCGCCGGACATGCGCCAGCAGCTCCAGGACTTGCTGATGAACAAGGTCGGCGACCCGGACCTGCAATCGGAGCTATCGGAGCTGGCCGCGAACCTGGAGCTGCTCTACCCGATGCGCGACCTGCGCAACCAGTACCCGTTCCGCGGCGACGAGGAGATCGACCTCGAGCAGGCGATGCGGCTGATGGACCGGATGCAGTCGATGGACGAGCTGGAGCGGCAGCTGGAGCGGACGCAGTACGGCGGCGACATCGACGAGATCGATGAGGAGAAGCTGCGCGAGATCCTGGGCGAGGAGGCCAAGCAGACCCTGGACCAGCTCCGCCAGTTCCTCGAGATCCTGGAGGAGGCGGGCTACATCCGCCGGCGCGGCAACACCTGGGAGCTGACGCCGAAGGGGACGCGCAAGATCGGCCAGAAGGCGCTGAGCGAAATCTACGCGCAGCTCAAGAAGGACAGCTTCGGCCGGCACCCGCTGCGCGACCCCGGCACCGGCAGCGAGCGCTCGGACGACACGAAGAAGTACGAGTTCGGCGACCCCTTCCACCTCGCGCTCGACAAGACGCTCATGAACGCGCTCCAGCGCGAGGGCCCCGGCGTGCCCGTGCGGCTCGACAAGCAGGACTTCGAGACCTACCGCGCGGAGCAGATCACGCAGACGGCGACGGTGATGATGGTCGACCTGTCGTGGTCGATGGCGCTGCGGGGCAGCTTCCAGGCGGCGAAGAAGGTGGCGCTGGCGCTGAACAACCTGATCCGCACGATGTTCAGCCGCGACACGCTCTACATCATCGGCTTCTCGGCCTACGCGCGGGAGCTGAAGGCGGAGGAGCTGCCCTACGTGCGCTGGGACGAATCGGTGCTGGGCACGAACATGCACCACGCGTTCATGCTCGCCGAGCAGCTCCTGGCCAAGCACAAGGGCGGCACGCGGCAGATCATCATGATCTCGGACGGGGAGCCGACGGCGCACCTGGAGCGCGGGCGGTCGTACTTCGCCTACCCGCCCAGCCCGATCACGATCCGGGAGACGCTGAAGGAAGTCAAGCGCTGCACGAAGAAGGACATCACGATCAACACCTTCATGCTCGATCGGAACTACTACCTGAAGGAGTTCGTCAACCAGGTGGCGAAGATCAACAAGGGCCGCGTCTTCTACACCACGCCCGATAAACTGGGCCAGTACATCCTGGTCGACTACGTCAAGAACAAGCGCAAGCAGATCCGGGGCTAGCCACGGGAACGCTAGAAGGGTCTCGCAACCCCGCCAAAATCAAGCATCGTCACTGCCTCACTGCCGACGACCCACCCATCATGGCCGGCGGGGATTGTCGCGATGTCGCCTTCCTTCAAATCGAACTCGCTCCCGTCCGCCATCACGACATGCAGCTGTCCGGATGCGAGATAGACAAAGTGCGGCGCTTCGCAGTACGCACCGCCACCGACCACCGGCTTCTCATGCTCTGACCATTTCCAGCCCGGCTGGAACGAAGCGCGGCCGACACCGCCGCCAGCGATGTGAACGATATCGATCTTGCCATGTTCCATGGCTAAAACTTGATCTGGTGCATCGAGAGATCGAACCTGTTGATTCGCCATGTTGCCCCTCCACGTTGATCAGCCCACCCCGATTTCACGAACCCCTACGCGGCTGGCTAGTCAGACCGTAGCGTCGCGAGCTGCGAACGAACCGCTCTGGCGCTCTTGCTCGGCTACCCGGACGCGACAGATGGTACGACCAAGCACGGCCGCATTGCCAGCATCCCATGAGACAATGCCGCTTTCAAGTACAGGATCTATACTACGCCGGACGGGCGGGCGGTGATATGCTGCACGCATGTCCGGCTACGGTCAGTTCTGCCCCATGGCCAAAGCGGCCGAGATTCTCTGTGAGCGGTGGAGTCTTCTCGTCATACGCGAGCTCACCGCGGGGAGTCGCCATTTCAACGACCTAAGGCGCGGTGTGCCACTGATGTCGCCCTCGCTGCTCTCACGCCGCTTGAAGCAGCTAGAAGCTGCCGGGGTCGTCGCCCGCGTCCAGGATGAACGCGGCATCGGGTACAATCTGACGCCGTCGGGCGAGGAGCTCCAACCACTGGTCGAGCTGATGGCCGACTGGGGCTCCAGATGGGTCCGTCGCCGACTGAGCCACGACGATCTCGACGCTGGCCTTCTCATGTGGGACATTCGACGCACGGTTGACGCTTCGCGCTTCCCCTCCGATCGACGCATCGTCCTGCACTTTCAGTTCGCTGACGCACCCTCTGGCAAACGCTCGTGGTGGCTCGTTTCTCAGCACAACGGGGTAGACCTCTGCTTGGAAGATCCGGGATTTGATGTCGATGTCGTGGTTCAGGCGCCGCTCCACGTCATGACGGCCGTCTGGATGCGCGATGTCACCTTTCACTTTGCCGTCCGGTCACTCGGGCTCAAGGTCAGCGGGGAACGTGACATCTGCCGCCGCCTTCCGGGCTGGCTCGGCGCGAGCGCACTCGCCCATCCTCCAACAGCTGCCGTTGGCCGACGCAGCGTGACGGCGTAGCCGTCGCCGAGTAGTCCTCTGCTGTCCGGGCTGCTGCTCGCGGCGGTGGGCGCACCGGCGTTCGCCGCCGCGTTCGCCCTGCGACGGCGCGCCGCTAGCCCGTGAAGTCGCCTTCGTAGAGCTGGAAGAGCACGCCACCGCTGTCGCGCGGGTGCACGTAGACTTCCTTGTACTTCCCGTAGCCGCGCTCGCCGAACGGCTCGTAGCCGAAGCGGCGCAGCGCCTCGGTGGCCTTGTCTACGCTCTCTACCTCGAAGGTGACGTGATGGAGGCCGGGGCCGCGTTCGTTGAGGAAGCGCACGAGGAAGCTGTCGTCGGCGGACGGCTCGAGCAGCTCCCACTGCGTGCCGCCGCCTGGGACATCGAGCGTGACGCCGTTATAGCCGGCCTGGGGGTTGTCGAACTTGCCGGCGATCTTGAGTCCGAAGAGCTCGGTCAGCATCGGCAGCCGGTCGTCCAGCTTCCACACCACCATGCACACGTGGTCCATGCGCTTGATGCCCAGCACGGCGTCCTCCTTCGGGTTCAGAACGTAACATCCGCAAGTATAGGCTTATGTCGGTAGGAGCGATAGAGATTCAGGAGAAACCCGTAAAGAATTGCTCTACCCCCTTGACAAGATAGCCCTGAAGGGGGTAATCTGTTACGGAAATCACAATCATGGGTCGTCATAGCAGACACCCAACCTTCCCGCGAAGGCGGGACTGCCGAATCCGCCCAGGACCGGGGGACCCACTATCCAGGGGTGAATCTCGCGCCAGCGAGTAGGGCGAGTGCCTTTCAGCCCGAACCCGTCAGCTAACCCCGGAGGCAGCCGAAAGGTTCCGATCGGTATCGACAAATGAAGGAGGGACGCCTGATGGTCAAGTTTGTCTTGCCTCGGAACTGTCCGCGCTGCCGCGGCTCGATGATCCCGGAGCGGGACTGGTACGGCGAGTACAGCACCTGCCTGTGCTGCGGGTACGTCCACGAGGCCGTCTCGGCCCCGCCGATCGAGCTGCTCGAGGAGGAAGAGAACGGCCACCGCCAGCGCCGGCGCCAGCCGTCGCACGGCAAGATCCGCCTCTAGCCCCACCACCAGCAGACCGACCCACGCCGGCGCAACGCCCGAGTCCCCGCCCGGGCGCTGCGCTGGCGCTCTTTTTCGGCGGCAAGATCCGCCTCTAACCCCACCACCGACCGACCCACGCCGGCGCAACGCCCGAGTCCCCGCCCGGGCGCTGCGCCGGCGCTCTTTTCGGCGGCAAGATTCCGCCTCTAACCCCACTACCAGCAGACCGACCCACGTCGGCGCAACGCCCGAGTCCCCGCCCGGGCGCTGCGCCGGCGCTCTTGTTCGTCTCCGTCCCGAATTGAGGGTTCCCCCCTGAGCATATCAGGGGGTTCCCTTATAGAGACGCCACCCCTAATCCCTTACGCTCGTACCACCAGAACCCCCGCCCACCGGCGGGGAACACGGAGGACGGCGATGGCGCTCACCAAGACCAGGCAGTGCATTCACCGATGGGTGCTGAGCGAAGCCACGATGCGCAACGTGCGGGCGACCTGCCGTCGCTGCGGGGCGCACCGGACCTACCCGTCCGCCATCGAGCTCGATTATTACCAGTCGGTCCCGAACTACGACGAGCTGGACGCGGGAGTCACCGCCGTCTCGCTCCCAGCGATGCCAGTGGAGGAGGAAGCTCATGTCTAAGCCCCGCCAAGACGAAGCCAGCTTGTCCGCAGGAGACCAGCGTGTTAGCGTCGCCATAGGAGAACCGGTGACGGTCAGGCTGTCCAGCGAAGGAGCGCAGAGCATGGCCAGCAACCCCGCCCGCCAGCCGGGGAACCGACCGAAGGAAGGCGCGACCCCCGGCTGGACCCGCGCCAGCGGCCAGCGCATCCGCGTCCTCATCGTCGACGACCATACGATTCACCGGGAGCTGCTGCGCCGGTATCTGGAGGAACGCCCGGAAATCGAGGTGGTGGGGGACGCGCAGAACGGCCGGGAGGCGGTGCAGACGACCGAGAAGACGATGCCGGACGTGGTCCTGATGGACCAGGTGATGCCCGGCCTGAACGGCCTGGAGGCGACGCGCCAGATCCGCAAGCGCTTCCCGAAGACGCGCGTCCTGATCCTCACCGGCTACATGGAGGACGAGCAGATCATCGGCGCGCTGCGCGCCGGCGCCTCCGGCTACGTGGTGAAGCATGCGGACGTTGAAGAGCTGATGCTGGGCATCCAGGCGGTGCACCGAGGCAACACGTACTTCAGCTCCGCCATCTCCGATGGCGACGCCGTCAACCAGTACCTGTGGCAGGCCAAGAAGGAAGACGGCAAGGTGGGCTACGACTTGCTCACCAGCCGCGAGCGCGAGGTGCTCCAGCTCATCGCCGAGGGGTACTCGAACCAGCGGATCGGGCAGGAGCTCTTCATCAGCGTGAAGACGGTCGAGGCGCACAAGGCGCACATCATGAGCAAGCTCCACGCGCGCAACCGCACCGACCTCATTCGCTACGCGCTGCGGAAGGGCCTCGTCGGCATCGACGCGCCGCCGGACGTGATCGACGACGCGGACTCACGCCAAGCGGGCTAGCGCCGCCCACCGCCCACGCATGATGCCGATGATTGCCATGGACCCTGCTGCCGCCTTCTCATTCGCTGCCCACCCGCTCGATAGCGGCGCCCTCCGGCGGCTGCTGCTGAAGCGCCTGGAACGGCTACTGCGCCTGCGCCGAGAGCACGAGCCGGAGCTGAACCGCCAGGGCCTGCGCCTGCTCGACCGAGCGGTCTTCGCCGCCTACTGCTCCTGTCGCGAGGCGGGCGCCGACGGCGAGGCGCGCCAGATCATCAGCCAGGCCCGGCGGCTGCGAACGCCGCTCGGCGCGGGCGAGGGCCGCGTCCCCCAGCCCTCCTCCCCCAGCGCCCGCCCCGAGGGCTAGCCCCACCGGAGCCATGGCGCGCGTCCTGGTGGTCGACGACGAGCCGGCGATCCGGTCGCTTATCCGCAACACCCTCGAACGGGCCGGCCATACGGTCCTCGAGGCCGCCGACGGGCCGGCCGCCCTGGCCGCCGCCCGCAGCGAAGTCCCCGACCTGGTCCTGCTCGATGTCGCCCTGCCCGGCCTGAGCGGCCTGGAGGTCTGCCGGCGGCTCAAGGCCGCCCGCGAGACCGCCGGCGCCGCCGTCCTGCTGCTAACCGGGCTGCCCCAGGCCGAGGCCTGCATCCCCACGGGGGCGGCGGGCTGCATCGCGAAGCCGTTCACGCCCGATGCCCTCGTCCGGCAGGCAGAGCAGGCTCTCCTGCGCCAGAAGGAACCCGCCCGCCGCCCGTAGCCTCCCCTACGCCGCCCCCTAGCGCCCTCCCCCTCTCGCTGCCTCTCAGACTTGCCGATAACCCCACAGAGGCGCCGGCAGGAGCGATCTCGGCCCCTCCGGCGGGCCCGCTTCCCGTCCGCGCGTAGGCGAAGCGCGCGCCAGCGGGCCAGAAGCAAGGAGAAGCAGGCATGCTAGTGCTCACGCGGAAGATCGACCAGGGGATCGTCATCTCGGGGAACATTTACGTGCGCGTACTCGGAGTCGAGCGCGACCGCGTCAAGATCGGCATCTCCGCGCCGCTGGACGTGACGGTGCTCCGTCAGGAGCTGCTGGACCGCGAGGCGGCAGGCAAGGGCCACCACCCCGCTCAGGAGGGTAACGGCTCGCCTGCGCCCGTGACGGCGGGCGACGAGCCCAAGGCCGATATCAGCGGCTAACCAGCGTTAGCGCCGGCCGGGCAGCGACCGGACGAGCGAGCTTTCCGCCGCCCTTGATAACACGCAGGGGCGGCGGTTCTGTGTCCCTCGCGACCGGGCCGGGCACCGGCACCTCGGCGCGGCCGCCGAAGGCCATCGACTGGCGGGCCGCCCACCAGAGGGACGCGACGCGCACCCAGCGTTCGGCGTTCGAGCACGAGGAGTCCCCTACCGCCACGGCCTCGACGAAGTGGCGGGCCTCCGCCGTGAGCGGGTCCTGCGCGCAGGCGACGAGCCGCTCGCTGCGGGTGCGACGGCTCCCCTCGCCGACGATGACCTCGTCTTCGCGCTCGCGCAGGATGCGGAGCGAGGCGACGGGGTCGAGGTCGTCCATCACGATCGTGCCTTCAGGGGTGACCGCGACGAGCTGGCGCGCCTCGGCCGGCTCGGCGACGCTGACGGTGCACTGCGCGACCGGGCCCTCGCTGGAGTGGACGACGAGGAAGGCCGCGCAGACGTCGCCGGCGTCGCTGCGCTGGGCGGCCGCGGCGACCACGTGGCGGGGCCGCCAGTCGAGCAGCGCGTCGCAGAGCGCGAGCTGCTCGGTGGCCAGCTCGTCGATGCGGCCGAGGCCGCCCGGGGCGGCGAGGCAGAGCGCGCGGACGTAGCGCGGGCGCCAGAGCGGCTCGTTGCCCTCCAGCGCGCGGCGCAGGAAGGCGAAGCCGGGGCGTCGGCGGAACGGCTCGAAGAAGCGGAGGGGCCGGCCCGCGCGCAGGGCGGTGTCGCGCAGGACGCCGGCCTGCCAGGGGCTGAGCAAGAACGGGGCGGCGTAGAGCACGGCGAGGCCGGCCAGCAGCGCCTCCCTGGCCCGTCCGAACGGGTCGGTCGCCCCGCGCACGATGACGAGCCCATCGATCTGACCGGCCGGCTCCTCAGGGACGGGGCGGACGCAGGCCGTGGGCTCGAACGCGGTGGCCCAGCGCTCGAGGTCCTCGCCGCGGCCCAGCACGGCTATGCGCGGCCGGTCTGAAGGGGTCATGGAGGAAGCGTACTGCGGATCTGGGGAAGGGGCCTTCGGGGAACTTCCCCATCCGGGGCGGCGGTTCTCCCGAATCTGCTAGGCGGCGTCCTGGAGCTCTTCCCGGAGGACCGTCCGGAGCCTGCGGATCGCGCGGTGGCGGAGCTGGGAGGCGCGCGATTCTGAGATGCCGAGCGCCCGCCCGATGCTCTTCAGGGAGTGCGCCTGCATGTAGTAGAGGTGGACGATCGTCCGTTCGCGCTCGGGCAGGTCCTCGACGGCGGCATGGAGGAGCTTGCGGACCATCGTCTCTTGCGCCATCGAGTCCGGGTCGATGCCCGGGTCATCATCGGCCATCTCCCAGAGCTTCTCGGTGCTGCCGTTGGCTGCGGAGTCGGCCAGCCCGTCCAAGGAGACGACGCGGATGTTGCTGGTGCGGAGCGTCGAGAGGAACTCGCGCTGGGAGAGGCCCATCTGCTGCGCGAGCTCGGTCTTCGTTGGCGAGCGACCCAGGCTCGTCTGCAACGCGGCGTTCGCCTGCTCCACGTCGCTCGCGAACTTCTGGAGCGAGCGCGGTAGCGGATGCGCTGCGCGCAATGCGTCCAGGATGGCGCCCCGGATGCGTGGCAGCGCGTAAGTGGAGAACTTGGCGCCGCGGTTCGGGTCGAACGAGTGGTAGGCCTCGATCAGGCCCTGCACGCCGCAGCTCACCATGTCTTCGTACTGGAGGATGCCCGCGCCCGTCGAGCCGACGGTGATGCGGTTGACGACGTGCCGCACGAGGGGCATGTAATCCTGGACGATCTTCGTAAGGTCGTCGCCAAGGGGATGCTTGCGGCTGAGGCGGTAGATACGGCGGGCGCGGGGAGTTGGGGGTGTTGCGGCCTTCGACGACGTCTTCTTGGCGTTCGAACGGGGCAAGCCGCACCTCCAGGAACCCGGCGTCCTCTGACGAACAGCCGGACAGCGGATGCTGCCCGACTACACCAGTATCGCGGTGGGGCGGACGCCCTCCTATACGGAAAACCCCGCAGCGCGGTGGGGGCGACGCCCTAAGCCGTGCAAGTTGTTGCCTACATTCGGGGGAATAGAGCAGAGGGAGCGGGACGGCGGCGCAAGAGGCGCGACGGGGCGACCGCCGATGGCGGTCAGGGCGGGCCGATGCCCGCCCCTACGATACGTCCATACGGTCTAGCAAAGAGCTGAACAACAGATGTCTGCCGTTCCCACCTGCCCGCCCAGGCTCGAGGGCAGGCACCCCCCAGGCCCCCCGACCCGCCTGCGGCTGTACAGACCGGGGACATGGGTTACAGGTGTGCGGGGACATGGGTAACACTTCTTGTTGGCGGGGAGGCAGGGGGCTCCCGCCCCCTGTACCCCGGCGACCCGAGTTTTTCAGCACCCTGCTAGAGCCAACGTCTCAGCTCTTCGAGGCGTCCCAGCGTTCGTTGTGGAGCACCTCGTCTACGGGGCGGCGCTTCGTGGGGCCGTACTTGCCAACCGGGTAGCCGATCGGAACGAGGGCCACCGTTTCGACGTGCTCGGGGATGCCGAGGAGCCGCTTGAGCTCGTCCTCGTGCAGCTTGTGCAGCGTGGTGAGCGAGGCGCCCAGGCCGAGTCCGCGCGCGGCCAGGAGCAGGTTCTGCACGGCCGGGAAGATGGAGCCGTAGTGGCTCGAGGTGGCGATGCTAGGCGCCAGGGCTGGCATGGCGGTGAGGCAGGCCAGGATCAAGACCGGCGCCTCGGCCAGGTGGAGCGCGAGGTGCTCCGCCGAGCTGAACACGCGCTTCATCCGGCCTTGCATCTGGCTGCGCGTATCCGGCGGGATCTGGCCGTAGCTCTTGTCCCAGGCGTCCTTGTACCACGCGCCGATCTTCTTCCTGGACCCGGCGTCGCGGATGACGATGAAGGCCCAGGGCTGGCGGTCGCCACCGCTGGGCGCCTTGGTGGCGGCCTCGATGAGCTTGGTGATCAGCTCGTCGGGCACCAGGTCCGGCTTCAGCCGGCGGATCGCCTTCTGGGTGTACATCGCCTCGAACAGGCCGATCTCGTCGCTCATCGTCCCCTCCTACCCCGGCGGCACCAGCCGCAGCAGCTTGTCGGTCCCGGACTCCGGGCACCAGATATTGCCTTGCGCGTCCTCGAGCATCGTCCGGCAATCCGCGCGGGGCGAGGGGATGGTGAACTCCTCGAAGGTCTCGCCAAGTGAGTCGAAGCGCGCGAGCTTGTTGGCGCCGAGCTCGCTGAGCCAGACCGTGCCGTCGCGCGCGACGACGAGCGCGTAGGGCTGGCCGTCCGGCGACGGCAGGTCATACTCCGCGAACACTGCGGTTGCCGGCGCGTAGCGGCCCAGCTTGCCCGCTGCGTTCTCGGTGAACCAGACGTCACCCTGCGCGTCGACAGCGATGCGGCGAGCACCCTGGTTGGGCGTGGGTGGCACGAGCTCCTCGAGCGCGCCCGTCGCCGGGTCGTAGCGGCCGATGCGGTGCCCGGTCAGCGCCGCCCACCAGACGACGCCCCCGTCATCGATCGCGATGCCGTACGGCGTCGAACCGGCCGTGGGCACGGCTATCTCCTCGATCTGGCCGCTTGCGGGATCGAGGCGGGCGATGGCGTCGCCGCGCGACTCCGTAAACCAGACGCCGCCCTGCGCGTCGAAGGCGATCGAGTGGGGGCCGGTGTTGGGCGACGGGATGGCGAACTCCTGGAACTGCTCGGTGGCGGGATCGAAGCGCGCGATCTTGCTGAGCGCGATGTAGGTGATCCAGACCGTGCCGTTCGCGCCGACGCCGATGCCGTGCGGCTGCGCGTTCGCGGTCGGCACGTCCCACTCGCGGACCTGCTCCGTCGCCGGATCGAACGACGCGAGCTTGTTCGCGCGCAGCAGGGTGAACCAGAGCCGCCCCTGCGCGTCGATGGCGATTGAGTGCGGGAAGCCGCCAGGCGCCGACAGCTCGAACTCCGTGATCTGGGCTCCGGCTACGGACGTGGGCTGCGAGGCGCTTGTGGCGGGCGCCGTACCGCCCGGCGTAGCCGAGGGTGCGGACGTGGGCGAGGACGGTCCGCCGCCGCAGGACGCGGCGAGCGCGAGCAATGCGACCGCGAGCGCGGCCGCGCACACCTGCCCGAACGATCGCATCACGGCGCTAGACTTTGAACGCGAGCAGCTCGCGGGTGAGCTTGCCGCCGTCGTGGACGTGGACGCGCACGTCGATCAGGCGCACTTTGAGCGGCCGGCCAGCGCCTTCGTGAATGTAGACCTCATCGCCCTTCTGAAACCGGTAATCGCTGGTGAAGCGCACAAGCAGCCGCTCCTTCTTGGCGGTGAACGCATCGGACTCCCAGATTTCGGTCTCCACGATGTTCCCTCCGGCGCCCATAGTAGCAGGCGCTCGCCGGGCGGGTCGAGGCGGTCCAGTCACACCGGCGAAACACGGGAGTTCCCCTATAGTCCGAATCTTGAGAGGCCGACCATAATAGTTAGAGCACTGCAAGGAGGACGTGATGGCCGATCAAGTGACGCAGGGGTCCAGCCTGGCCGGCGATATCGAAGCCGGCCTGACCACGCTCGACTCGGCGCTGGTGGAAGCGCGCCGGGCGGTCGACATGATCCGCGCGAGCCTCTCCCAGATCGCCGGGCTGGAGCGCCGTGTGCGCGAGATGGAGGCGGCGATGAGCCGAGCGCTGGAAAGCCTGAGCGCTCCTCTGGCGCCCGCCGCGCCTGCGTCCACGATCTCGCAGCTCCGGCCAGCCTCCTTCGCCGCTCCAGCGGCAGAGCCCGCCGTTGCTCCGGCTGAGACGGCCCCGGAAGCGCGCGTCTCCAGTTGTCTGCGGCTGACGGTGCAGAGCACGTCGGGCTCGCTCGACCTAAAGGCCGTCGACGGCGCGGTGAACGAGAACCCGGACGTCGTCGACGTCGCCTTGCTCGACTACGACGGCCGCCAGGCGACGCTCAAGCTCTGGGTGAATCCCGAGGCGGACGCCAACGTCGTGCGCGAGGCGCTGGTGGAGAGCCTCAAGGGGCAGCTCGGCGAGGATGGCAGAGCCGAGGCGTTCATCGATGTCGACGAGGCCGCGTAGGGCGGCCGCACACAGCACACAGCAGAGCCCGCCGGTTTGGCGGGCTCTCTTCATGTTCCGGGCAGGAGTGTGGGTGGCCTAGGCCACTTGCTCTTGCGTGGTCTCCGGCGGAGCGAGGCGGCCCTCCGCAGCCGAAGCCAGGTCCTGCGGCGTCTCGCCGTCATCGGGTACCGTCGCGGTCGCACAGGTCAGGTCCAGATGCAGGTCCGGTAGCTGGGCGTGAGGGAGGGTGACATTGGAGAGGCCACGCGAGAGGCGCGCGTTGGCGCGCTGGGCGGCCTCGCCGTCGGCCTCGATGAGGATGGCAGCGAATCCGTTGTCCTTGAAGGCGCCCAGAAAATCGGTGTCGCGCATCGTGTCCTCGAGGACACCGGCGACCTGGCGGAGCAGCCGCTCCGCGAGGAAGCGACCGTAGCGAGCGCGCAGGTCGTGATAGTTGTCGAGGCGGATGAGCAAGATGGAAAGCGGCCGCTTGTGCCTGAGCGCGCGGCGCACTTCCTTGTAGAGCTGGTCCTCAAAGCGCTGTTCGTCGTAGATCCAGCGGACGGCGTCCAGCTCGCCGCGCTTGCGTCCGGCCTCCTGCGCGCGCAGCTTTGCCAGGGCGACGGCCACGTGCTGTCCCAGCAGCTCGGCGTGGGCCAGCGGGGCCGGCGCGTCAGCGGGCATGAAGAGCACCACCAGGCCGGTGCTCTCGCCGCTCCAGTGGAGCGGGGCCAGCCAGACCTCGGCCACGCCGAGCTGCTTCTGGACGGCGCGTAGCTTCTTTTCGGCCTGGGGAAGGAGCAGCGCCTCGTGCAGCTCCTCGACGGCGACGGCGTGGCCTTTCTCGAGCGCGGAGAGGGCGGCGGGCACCTGCTGCGGGTCGAACTTCAGGGACGCGACGTTGGTCTCCAGGAGCTGGCTCAGCTTCGCCACGGCGCGCATGCGCTCGCTGGAGGCGGGGCGCTCGCCGGCCAGGCTGCCGGAGCTGTCCAGCAGGAAGACCAGGCTGTAGAGGGCGCCCAGGCCGCGCTCAGCGGCCGTGGCCGCCCCATCGACCAGCCAGCCCTGGGTGGGGGCGCTGTGGACGGCGAGGAGGGGCTGCAGCAGGGGCGGCACCCCGACGGGCTCCCTGGCCAGGAGCGGCTCCTCCTCGGGTCTGTTCTTCGCGCTCATCTAGCGGCTCCCCTGCTGCTCGAGGAGCTGGATGAGGTTCGCCAGGGAGGCGGCCATCTGGCCGACGGTCGTATCGAGGCGGCTCACCATCGCTTCGAGATCGTCGATCTCGGGTATCGCCGGTGTTCCGGGCAGCGCCGCCGTTTCGAAGAGGTGGCGGGCGGTCTCCTGGAGCTGGCGTTGCTGTTCGGCCAGGGCGGCGAGCTGCTGGCGGACCTCGGCGAGCTGGCCGGCGTCACTGGCAGGACCCGGCGGCGCGGTCAGCCGGCGCGCGAGGTCTTCCACCGCAACGACGGCCCTCGCCGTTGCGATGGCGTTCTCGCTCGCCTGCCGGGTAAGGCGCCAGGCCCCGAAGATGGCGACCAGGCTCAGAATGAGCAGGGCGGCCAAGCCCGAGACTGCCGCTACGGCAGCCGCGATCTGAAACGCGTCTTCGCCGGCCATGCCCGGCTTCCTCCGATTGGGCCGTCTTGGGATCCCTCCCGGCCCGGGGGCCCCGCCCCAGCGTGAACTCCCTTCGTATGGATGGTCGGACGCGCGAGGAAGCCCCTAAAGGCCGCCTTGCGGCAAGGAACCCCGATTCTTGCGTCCCGGGCCAGCCTCCACGCCTGGGGCCCAGTTCAATCCTGGACGCCCAGGAACTCCAGCAGATACTGGTTCACCTCCTCAGGGCGCTCCTGCTGCGTCCAGTGGCCGCATTCCAGGTAACGGACGGTCAGCTCCGGCACCCAGCGCCCCAGCCTTTCCGTCAGCTCCTTGCGCAAGGCGACGTCGTGGACGCCCCAGAGGATGAGCGCCGGGACCCGGACGCGGGCGTCGGCGGGCATCCGGCCCGGCCGGGCCGAGCGGTAGTAATTCAGCGCCGCCGTCAGCGACCCCGGCCGTGACATCGCCTCTCGATAGCGCTCCAGCACGTCGTCGGTGAAGGCGGCCTTGTTTACCGCCGAGCGTCGCATGCCGCGGGCGAGCAGCCAGCAGCGGTTCGCTCCGAGGAGCAGCTCTGGCAAGCGCGGGAGCTGGAAGAAGAGCGCGTAGGTGCTGCGGAAGAACTGCCTGGGGCGGCGCACCTCCTCGGCGAAGCGCGCCGGGTGGGGCGCGTTGAGGATCACCAGCCGGTCCGTCGCCTCGGGAAAGCGCATCGCGTACACCCAGGCGAGGACGCCGCCCCAGTCGTGGCCGACGATGTGCGCCCGTTCCTCGCCCAGGGCGCGCACCAGCTCGCGGACGTCGTCGGTCAGCGTCGAGGGGTCGTAGCCCGCCGGCGGCTTCTCGGAGAGGTTGTAGCCGCGCAGGTCGGGCGCGACCACGCGAAAGCGTTCGGCCAGGACGGGGAGCTGGAACCGCCACGAGTACCAGAACTCCGGGAAGCCGTGCAGGAGCATCACGAGCGGCCCCGCCGCGCCGGCCTCCACCCAGTGGAGCCGGATGCCGTTCACGATCGCTTCGCGGTGACGCCAGGGCTCCGCGCTGCCGTTCATGTGCGCCTCGCGCGACACTATAGCACGAGCCCGATTGCGGGCCCTGACGGGCCGGCCGCCGTCTGCTACGATGGGCGCGATGGCCGTGCGCAAGCTCCTCGCCACGCTCGGACTGCTGGCGGCGCCGCCGTTCGGCGTGAGCTACGCGTTCGAGCGCGTGGTCCGGCGCAACGTCTTCTCCACGGGACCGCACGTGGAGGGCGTGCCGGAGGAGACAGGCGTCCCCTACGAACAGGCGACCTTCTGGACGGCCGACGGCCTGGAGCTCAGCGGCTGGCTCTTCGACGGCGGCGAGCCGGTGGACGAGCCGCGCGCGACGGTCCTGTTCATGCACGGCACCAGCTACAACGCGAGCGATATGTGGGCGACGGAGGAGCGCGCGCGCCTGTTCGGCGGCTTTGTGCGCGGGCTGGGCTGTCGCTTCTTCGTCTTCGACTACCGCGGCTACGGCCCGCACGACGGCGACGCGACGGAGCAGGGCACCTATCTGGACGCCGAGGGCGCGCTGGCGTGGCTGCACAACCGGCCGGAGATCGATCCGTCGGCGATCGTCTTCTACGGCTTCTCGCTGGGCACGGGTGTCGCAGTCGAGCTGGCGCTGCGCGAGCCGTGCGCGGGTCTGGTGCTGCGCGCGCCCTTTACCTCGATCCGAGAGCTGATCCTGGGTCGCTACCCGCGCCTGCGGCCGCTGCTGGGGCTGGCGCCCTGGCTGCCGCTGACGCGCTACGCCTCCGCGGCCAAGATCGCGCGGATCGATGTGCCGCTGCTGATCATGCACGGCGAGGCGGACAGCACGGTGCCGATCGCGATGGGCCGCCGGCTGTTCGACCTGGCGCCGCAGCCAAAGACGTTCGTCGCCTTCCCGAACGCCGAGCATCAGGACTTTCCGCTGGAGCTGATGGTGCCCGCGCTGCGCGCGTTTCTGGCGCAGGCGGTCGGCGAGCCGGCGCGATCCTGGCAGGGTGCCGAATAACAGATGTCTGCCGTTCCCACCCGCCCGCCAGGAAGGTATTGAATCTGGGGGGACACCCCCCAGACCCGCCGACCCGCCTGCGGCGGGCAGGCAGGGGCGGAGCCCCTCTTACGCTCCCCGCTCTTCGCCCATAGGACTCACACGCAGAGCCCAATGAGAAGGCCCCCGATTCCTCGGGGGCCTTCCGATTACGCTCGATTCAAGGCTTGCCTAGCGCCTGGGTTTGATGAACCAGTTGCGGCCTGCGCCACGTTCGGGCGGGTCGTTCGAATCGTCGCCGCGCGGGCGGAGCCTCGGGATGAAGCTCTCGCCGTCGTGGCGGACGAACGGCTGCATGAGCCGCGAGACGCCCCGGTTGGTGACGGCGGCCAGGCTGACGCCGGCCAGTCCGGCGGTGAGCCAGGCGATGCCGGCGCCGATCAGGCCCGCGACGAGCCAGACGCCCGGGCTGCCCGGGTCGAAGCCGGCGCCGGCGCCGCCGGAGCCCGCCGATACCAGGCCGACCGTCGGCGTGGGCGCGACGGCAGTTGGCCCGCCGGGCTCGACGCAGGTAAAGGTGCCGTTCGAGGTCGTGGCGGTGATGTCCTGCGGGTCGCCGACGGTGGCGTCGACCAGCACCTGCACCGTGAGCTGCAGGGCCGACTCGCCGGCGGCGTCGCACTCGAACGTGATCGAGCCGAGACGGTTGTTGCCGGCGACGCCGTCGATGTTGGCGCCGGTGACGCGGACGACGCCGTCGTCGAAGGCCGGGTTGCAGATGCCGCCCTGGTCGGCGGTGCAGGACGCCGCCGACAGGAGCGAGGAGTCATAGGAGATATCGATGGTCCAGGCGCCGAGGCCCGGCTCCGGGATGTTCTGGGCTTCTAGCTCGACCGTGCCGGACTCGCCGACCACGGCCTGGCCGTCGCCGATGGCGAGCGCTTCGCCGGAGCCGCCGGCCTGGCAGGTGATGGCGCCGTCCACGATGGTCGGCGTGATGTCGGCCGGGGCGCCGGGGGTGCCATCGGCGAACTCAGCCGCGTTCAGTGTCAGCTCGGACGACCCTTCCGCGGGCGCGCACTCGAACGTGATCACGGCCAGCGTGGTGTCGCCCTCCAGGCCGACCCCGGCGGCGCCGGAGACGCGCACCGTGTCCGCGTCGAAGGCCGGGTTGCAGACGCTGCCGGACTGCGGGTCGCAGTCGACGGGAGTGACGGCGGCGGGGTCGTAGGTGACATCGACCGACCAGGCGCCAAGGCCCGGGTCGGTCACGCCCAGCGCCTCGAGCGAGACGGCGCGCTCAGCGCCCGGCGAGACGGTGGCGGAGCCGATGCTGAGCGTCCCGCTTGCGGCTGCGGCCTGGCCTGCGGCGAGCAGGCCGGCCAGCAATGCGAGGCCGGCCGCCAGGGCGACCGCGGCGGTTGCTACCTTCGTGCGTTCTCTCATAGGGCCATTACCCCCTCTTCCTTCCCCGTCCCTACAGCTTCCCGTGTCGATTCCGTGGCTTGGGCTTCACATTGAACACGGCGGCGATATTACTGTCAACCATTTCGGCGTCTCCGCAGATGCATCGGCGCTCTTGACGCTTCGGTGCACTAGGGAGGCCCCTGCCCTTCCTAAGCATCGGCAGGCGGGCGGCGCGCTCGAGTGGGGAGAAGGAGAGAAGGAGAGGCCCCCTGTTCGGGGGCCTCTCGGTCCTTGCGTTGCTTGCGCTTGGCGGTTAGGAGCTGCGGGTGCGCATCCGGAGCGCGCCGAAGCCTGCCAGGGCGGCCACGCCGGCGCCGGCCAGCGCCGCGATGACCCAGCCCAGTCCGCCGTCGCTGTCGCTCGACGGGCCGAAGCCTACGTCGCCGATCCTCGGGGTCGGCGGAACGCCCGTGCTCGTCGGCTGCGGCACCGCGCAGGTGACGCTGCCGTTCGAGACGGTGGTGTCGCCGCTGATGTCCTGCGGGTCACCGACGGTGGCGTCCGCGAAGACGCTGATCTCGATGGTCAGGTCGGTCTCACCCTCCGTGTCCGCGCAGGCGAACGTGATCGACGCGAGCACGCTCTCTTCATCCAGGCCGTTGGCGCTGGCGCCGGTCACGCGCACGGTGGTTCCCGTGTCCAAATAATCGGGGTTACAAACGCTGCCGTTGTCGGGCTCGCAGTCCGTGGCCGTGACCACATCCGGGTCGTAGGTGATGTCCAGCGTCCAGGCGCCCAGACCGTCGGGCACGTTGGCCGTCACATCTACCACCGCGTCGGCACCCGGTGCGGCTTCGCCGTCGCCGACGCTCACCTCGGGTCCCTGTGCGGAGACCTGCGCGACCATCAGCCCACCTACGAGCGCGACTACTGCCGCTGTCGCTAGGAGACCTAGCTTCATGCTCTTGAGTCCTTTCATGTTCGTGTTCCTACCTTCCTTTCTTCGTGTTGCCGTTTACTCCTCAGCGCGCTGTTGGCGCGTTACTCCGCTCTGGTACCGCCGACGCCTATGCGCAGATCAGGGCGCTCTGCGGGATGAGCCCGGCCTCCTTCTGGAGGATCAGCGCTGAGTCCACGCTGGAGATCTCGCCGCTGTTGTTGACGTCCGCGCTCGCCTGGTTGATCAGCGTGTCGATCAGGGCAGCCGTGAACTGCAGGATGAACAGGGAGTCAACGCTGTTTACCAAGCCGTCGTCGTTCACGTCGCCACAGTCCTTCGTTGGCGTCGCCGTCGGCGGCGTCGTGGCGGTGGCCGGTGGCGGCAGGGTGGCCGTCGGCGGGCCCTGGGTGGCGGTCGGCGGCGCCGGCACGGTGTTGGTCACCGTCGGGGTCGCCGTGGCGCACGACCTGCTGCCCAGGAACGGCGCGTTGGCGGAGAACTCCGACGTGTTCTTCAGCTTGTCGGTCCCAGTTGCCGTGATATCGCCGGCGCTGAGGCCGCAGGGGAGGATGATAGAGAAGTCTCCGTCCGCGTCAGCCTCACCGGAAATCTGGAAGGTTTTGCCTTCGCCATGCTGGCGGCCGAAGGGACCCGTCTGGTCCACGGGGACCGCGTCGGCCAGGAAGAGCTCCACGGTGCAGAGCGAGCACGCGGTGCCGCCCACCTTGTCGCCGCTGGCGATCAGGGTGATCACCGGGAACGGGATGCAGTCGTTGGGCGAGACACCGTTGGCGAACGGGGTGCAGCCCACGCCGTGGGTGGCGACCGCGGTCGGGGGCACGGTGTCGCCGTTCAGGTCGATGCCCATGCCGATGTTGTCGAAGATCTCGTTCTGGCTGATCTTGTTGTGGTTGCACGGGAAGGTGAACGGGATGACTCCGAGGCCCGGGTCGAGGTCGACGGCATTGAAGTCGGTGCAGTCGATCTCGATGCCACGGTCCACGCTCGGGTCGTCGCCGTTCATGGCGATGGTGTTGTGCTCGATGTTCAACCCCGTCGTGTTGTGGGCCTCGATGCCGTGGTCGCGGTTCTCGTTGATGGTGTTGTTGCTGATGACGCTCTTCGTGCCCGGCGTGCCCGGCAGGTCGAAGGCGCCGCAGCAGATGTCGATGCCCTCATCCTCGCTGTTCGAGAGGTTGTTGCCGGCGGTGTCGGCGTCGGCGCCGTCACCGATGGTCAGGATGTTCAGCGAGTTCAAGATGGGACACCTATCCCCGAGGCCATCCGGGCAGGACGTCGTCGCGTCGTACTCGATGCCGTCATCGTCGTCGCCACGGATGAGGCCGTTGTCCTGGATGGTCGTGATGTGGGTGGCTCCGGCGCCGGCCGGGATGCTGCCGGTGGAGCTCGCCGCATTGGCGAAGATGTCGATGCCCATGTCGTCCCGGCCGATGATGTCGCCGGTCGTGTTCATGATGTTCAGCGTGTTCGTGTTCGCCGGGTCGCAGCAAACGTTCATGCTGACGTCGATGCCGGCGCCGCCGCTGTCGTGCTCGCCGATGAGGTCGCCGTTGCCGGTGATATTGGTGAGCGTGGTGTTGCCGGTGCTGCCGGAGGTGGCGCCGCCGGCGAAGATGTCCACCTCGATCCCGTCGTCGTCACTGCCGACGACCTCCGTGTTGTTCAGGACGTCGATGCGGGCGTGGTTGTCGTCGCCGTCGTCCAGGGCATTGTCGCCGCCCTGGGTGCCGGCGTCGGCGTTCAGGTCCATCCCTTCGTCGTCGGCGCCCCGGACGCGCCCGTTGCCGTCGGCGGTGACGTAGGCCTCGTTGTCGTCGGAGCTGTCGCCGGCGTCGCTGCCGGCGTCGTTGTCGACCATGATGCCTTCTTCGTCGCCGCTGACATCGTCGTTGCCGGAGGTGCTGACGGTGGCGGTGTTGTCATCGCCGTCGCCGACGGCGCCGGCGCCGACCTCGTTCCTGATGTCGATACCCTCGTCTTCACCGTCGATCCTGCCGTTGTCGTCGACGTTGATGTTGCTCTCGTTGCCGTCCGAGTCGTCCGTCGGGTCGGCGGGGGGAACCCCGAAGTCGCAACCCGCGGCGGCCTCGCCGATGTCGGCATCGATCTCGATGCCATCGTTGTTCTGACTAGTGATGCGGTCGTTGTTCGTGACGCCGACGTTGCTGACGTTGTCGTCGCCGCAGCCCAGGTCGACGTTGATGTTGACGCCTTCGGTCTCCGCGACGATCTCGTCGTTCCCGTCGACCATGATGTCGCTCGTGCTGTCGCTGGAGTCGCAGCAGACGTTCACGTCGACGTCGACGCCGTGGCCGGTCTCGGCATCGGTGAGACCGTTGCCGTTGACGTTCACGTTGACGTGGGTGGCGCCGGAGCCGACCGCCGGCGTGCCGTCCGCGTTAATCTCCATAGCAACGCCGTCGGACTGGCCCTGGACGCTGTTGTTGTTGTTGACGTCGAAGTTGATGGCGTTGCCGGTGCCACCGGCGTCGCAGTTGGTGGCATCGCAGTAGTCCAGCTCGACGGCCTGGTCGCCGAGGCCGATGAGGAACGAGTTGTCACTGACGCTGGCGCTGATCACGCTGGCCAGGTCGCCGGCGAAGTCGATCTCAACGGCCTCGTCGTTGCCGATGATCCTGTTGCCGGTGACGGCCACGGTGTTGTCGGTGAGGTCGGTGCCGTTGGTGAACATCGCCACGCCGACATCGCCGAACGGACCGCCGAACAGCGGCACGAAGTAGGTCGCCTCGATGTCGTTGTTGGTGACCATGATGTTGCTCAGGTTGGTCGTGTCACGCAGCTCGATGCCATCGTCGGTGATGTTCCTGGTGATGAGACCGGAGATGGTGACGTCGCCCAGCGAGCACGTGCCGAACGTGCAGAAGTCGTTGCCGTCGATGTTGAGGGCGTCGCCGCCGATGTCCCGGAAGGTGAAGTGCTTCCCGCCCAGGAAGGCGAAGTCGAAGCCGTTGGTAACGGCATGGACGTGGATGGCCGCGTCGCAGAAGATGGGCGACAGGCTATCGAGCGAGCTATCCCCGTCGATAACGACGCCGGTGCTGGTGTTGTCGATGGTGACGCCGTCCCGCTCGATGGCGGGCAGGCAATTCCCAGCAGCATTGTTGGGGAAGTCACCGTCGTCGATCTGGATCACGCCCGGGGTGGCCACGGAGAAGACGGGCGGGTGGAAGTTGAGCTTGGTGGCCAGGCCCGCGTTGACCGCGTTGATGCCCTCGCGGAAGGTACAGTTGCCCGTATTGCTCGTGTTGGGCGCCCCACCGCAGACGCCGTCATCGGTGTTGGCGGTGCTGTTGACGGTCAGTATGGCGTCGGCGTTGCCGGCCTCCGCCTGGTGGCTCCCCAGCGCGGCGAAGACCCCTACCATGCCTAGCAGGAGCACGCCGGCCACCGCCAGCAGCCTGACTGCGGTGAGCCGTATTCCGAACAATGTTCGACTTCCTGTCGTGTGCACTAGCTACCTCCTTCGTGGTGCCATCGTTTCAGGGCCACGTCCCCCGCCCAGGCCGTTCATCGCCGATCCTGGGTTGCTATCGCGCCAATTGGAGCATACGGGCATAGTTGTGTCAACCCTCTTCAGGGTCTGCTGCTCCCGCAGACCTCCTTGCCCAAAAACCCGTGTTCGCACGCTGCTAACTGCTTCGTGTACGCGCTCTCTCCCGAATCATGTGACGTTTGGCCGAGCCATTGTGGGCACACCCTGGAATCTGTGTCAACCCTCGGTCCTTCGTGTCCACTTCTCGCGCTGCCGGACGGGTAGATCCGCCGTCTCACTACGGTCTACCTGTTGTAACGATTGAGCCATTTTGGGCACAGACGGCATCCTGTGTCAAGCTGTTATTGTCTAGTACGGCGGACCTGAGGAAGCTGGCGGTTCATCTCAAAGCCGCTTCAGATGACCTGATCCGCAGCTACGGACGGGCGGCCGAACGCCGCTGCCACAGCCGCGTTCGTCATTCGCCCGCGAGCGATGTTGACGCCGCCGAGCAGGGCGCGGTCCGACTTGACGGCGGCGAGTCCTCCGGCCGCGAGCTGCTGGACGTACGGCAGGGTAGCGGCGGTCAGCGCCGCGGTGGACGTGTGCGGCACGGCGCCGGGCATATTCGCCACCGCGTAGTGCACGACGCCTTCCTCGACGTAGACGGGGTCGTCGTGGGTGGTCGGCCGCGCGGTCTCGATGCCGCCGCCCTGATCGATGTCGACGGCGACGGCGACCGCGCCGGCGCCCATGGTGCGGAGCTGCTCCCGCGCCACGAGCTTCGGCGCCTTCGCACCGACGACGAGCACGGCGCTGATCAGCACATCGGCTCCCTCGAGTGACCGCGAGATGGCGTAGGGTGTGGAGATGAGCGTGGTGACGCGGCCGGGCCAGCGATCGTCGACCGCGCGCAGGTGCTCCAGTCCCTTGCCGATGACGGTGACCTGCGCTCCGAGGGCGACGGCGACGGAGCAGGCGCTCTGGGCGACGGTGCCGGCGCCGAGGATGACGACGCGGGCGGGAGAGGAGCCGGGGAGGCCGGAGAACAGCTTGCCGCGGCCGGGGCCCGGCTTGCGCAGCCACTGCGCAGCGACTTCCGGCGCCATCCGGCCGGCGATCTGGCTCATCGGGATGAGGAGGGGGAGGCTGCCGTCCGGGAGCTGGACGGTCTCGTACGCGATCGCCACGCAGCCGGAGTCGAGCAGGGCCTGCGTCGCCTCGGGCAGCGCGGCCAAGTGGAGGTACGTGAACAGGATCAGCTTCGAATGGAGGCGGCCGAACTCCGGCGGCAGCGGCTCCTTTACCTTCACGAGCAGGTCCGAGCGGCGCCAGACGCCGGCCGCTTCCGGCACGATCTCGGCCCCGGCGGCGCGATAGGCCTCGTCGGCGAGGCCAGAGCCGAAGCCGGCGCCGGCTTCGACGAGGACCTGATGCCCGGAGCGGACCAGCGTGTCAGCGCCCTCCGGCGTCAGCCCGACTCGATACTCCTCGATTTTGAGCTCGCGGACTGTTCCCACGATCATGGGCGGTCAGCCTCCTCGATCATCGGCCCGGCGGCGCGATCCTGACGGCCTCGTGGTCATTCCAGCGCGACGCGGTTCCGCAGCACGCCGATGGCGTCGATCTCGGCTTCGACGACGTCGCCGGGCCGGAGGTACTCAGGGGGCTTCCGGGCAAAGCCGACGCCGGAGGGCGTGCCCGTCATGAGCAGGTCGCCGGGCTCGAGCGTCATGCCGAGCGACCAGACGGAGATTAGCCTCGCGACGTTGAAGATCATGTCGCTCGTGCCGGCGTTCTGCTTCTCGACGCCGTTCACGCGCAGGCTGAGGCGCACCGACTGGGGTTCCGGCAGCTCGTCCGCCGTCACGATCCACGGCCCGAGCGGGCAGAAGCCGTCCAGGCCCTTGCCCTTGTACCACTGCTGGTGGCGGGCCTGGAGGTCGCGCGCCGTGACATCGTTGCCGACCGTATAGCCGAATACGTGCTCGAGCGCGCGCTCCTCAGGGATGTCCCTACCGCGCCGCCCGATGACGGCGACGAGCTCGACCTCCCAGTCGATGCGCGTCGAGACGTGCCCGTGCCAGGGGATCGAGGCCTCCGGGCCGATGACGGTCGAGGGCGGCTTGGTGAAATAGACCGGATGTTCTGGAATACCCTGCGTCACCCTGGATTCGGCGGCATGCTCGGCGTAGTTGAGGCCGACGCAGACGATATTTCGTCTCGGCTTCGGGATCGGCGCCAGGAGGCGGGTTCCGGCGAGGGGGAGCGAGTGGGTCCGGGCGTCGTCCCCCAGCTGCCGCGCGCGCTCGAGGGCGGGCGGGCCGGCATCGATGAACTCGAGCAGGTCCAAAGGCAGGTCCCCAGAGCTGGCCTCAGCGAGATCGAAGATGCGCTCCCCTAGGAGAAGGCCCGCCCTCGGCGCGCCTCCGCGTTCGTAGGTGAGGAGGCGCATCGGCCTAGTACCAGCTGGTCTCGATGACGGTGCCGGCGTGGCGGGCGAGGACTTTGAGCATCACTTCGTCGGCATCGCGGAAGGGACGGCCGCCGTTGCGGTCGGTGACATAGAGGGCGCCGCGGACGGAACCCTTGGTCCAGATCGGCACGCCCAGCAGCGTCGTCATCCCGGGGTGTTTGGGCGGGAAGCCGAAGGACGCCGCGTACTCGCCCAGGTCGTCGATGCGCACCGAGAGGCCGTCCTGGCGCATCGTGCCGAGCGGACCGTGGCCCTGTGGAGGGGCCTTCAGCTTATGCTCCTCCTCAGGCGTCAGCCCGCTGACGACGAAGCCTTCGACGTTGTCCTTCTGATCGATGACGACGAGCGCGCCGTAGCGGGCCCTGGTGAGCTGGCGGGCGAGACCCGCGACCTGCTCCAGCGCGTCGACGGGTTTCTCCGGCACGCCGTTGGTGGTGAGCTTCGCGAGCCCGCGCAGGGCGAGCTCTTCGGGGTCTTTGGCACGGTGGCGGACGGTCTCCTGGGTCACGATCCCAGGATACTCCGCGGGCGCGGCAGGCACCACAGGGCGACGGCGCAGGCCGGCGATATACTTGTTCTCGCGAGGGACCTGAGCGTGATACGCCGCATCGAATACAAATGGATCGTCGGCATCGTGTTCGTGTTCGGCTTGTTCATGGACTTGCTGGACATGACGATCGTCAACGTCGCGCTGCCGACGCTGTCGTCGGAGTTCGACGCGGGCGCGACGACGATCGAATGGGTGGTGACCGGCTACCTGTTGAGCCTCGCGGTGTTCATCCCGGTGAGCGGCTGGGCGGGAGACCGCTTCGGCACGAAGCGGACGTTCCTATTTGCGCTGTCCGTCTTCACGGCCGCCTCATTCATCTGCGGCCTGGCGTGGAACGTCGAGTCGCTGATCGCGTTCCGCGTGCTGCAGGGCGTGGGCGGCGGCATGCTGACGCCCGTCGGCACGGCGATGCTGTACCGGGCGTTCCCGCCGGCGGAACGCGCGCAGGCGTCGGCGATCCTCGCGATCGGCGCCGTCGTGGCGCCGGCGACGGGGCCGGTGGTCGGCGGCTACCTGGTCGAGTTCCAGTCGTGGCGCTGGATCTTTTTCATCAACATACCGATCGGGCTGCTGGGTCTCGCGATCGCGGGGCTGTTCTTGCGCGAGGAGCGGCAGGAGACGGCGGGCCGTCTCGACGTGCCGGGCTTCCTGCTGGCGTCGGCCGGCTTCGCATCGTTGCTGTACGCGCTGGCGGAGGCAGGAGGCCACGGCTTCGACAGCGGCCGCGTGCTTCTCTTCGGGCCGGTCGGGCTCGCGCTGATCGCATCGTTCGCGCTCGTCGAGCTGCGCGCGCCGTTCCCGATGATCGACGTGCGGCTGCTGAAGAACCGCATCTTCAGCACGGCGAACGTCGTCCAGCTGATCGGCTTCGGCGGGCTGATGGGCGCGCTCTTCCTGTTGCCGCTGCTCTTACAGGCGGAGATGGGCCTCAGTCCATTCCAGTCCGGCCTGACGACGTTCCCGCAGGCGATCGGCGTGGCGACGATGGTCCAGCCGGCCAGCCGCGTGTACCGCAGCGTCGGCCCGCGGCGGACGCTGATCGTCGGGCTGGGCGGCGTGATGCTCACGACGCTCGCGTTCGTCTGGGTGGGCCTCGAAACGAGCCAATGGTGGATCCGGCTGATCATGCTGCTGCGCGGCTTCTCGTTCGCGTACGTGCTGGTGTCGTTGCAGACAGCGACGTTCGCCACGATCGGGCAGGCGGAGATGGGGCGGGCCAGCTCGATCTTCAACTCCGGCCGTCAGCTCGGCGCGAGCTTCGGCGTTGCGCTGCTGGCGACGGTGCTGAGCAGCCGTTTGGGCCACTACGGCGCGGAGCTGGGCGACCCGGCGACGAGCGCGGATGCGCTGCTCGCGTTTCACGAGGCGTTCGTCGCGGCGGCGGCGCTCGCGCTGCTCGGTCTCGTCCTCGCGTTGCTGATCGACGACCGGCAGGCGGCGGGCACGATGCGACAAGGCGAGGCGCGTTCCCCGCCGGAACCAGAGGCAGCGCTCGTCGCCGGCGACTAAGCGATTTCCGCGAGCGCCTCGCGGTTGAGGACGGCGACGGAGCCGCGGCCGAGTGCGATCCACCCTTTGCGCGCGAACCGGTTGAGCTGCTTGTTCACGCTCTCGCGGCTGACGCCGAGCATCGAGGCCAGCTCGGCCTGGGTGATGCGCACGCGCTCGTTCCCGGTCGAGAGCGCGAGCAGGCGCTTGGCGAGGCGCTGCGGCAGGCCGAGGAACGAGAGGTCGGCCAGCGCCTCGTCGGTCCGGCGGACGCGCAGGCTGAGCGTCTCGAGCAGGGCGAACGACGCCTTCGGCCGCTCCGAAAGCCAGCGGCGGAAGTCGTCGCGCGTCACGACGAGCGTCTTGGTAGCTCGATGCGCGATCGCGCTTGCCGAACGCGGCCGGCCGTCGAGCAGCGCCAGGTCGCCGACGAACTCGCCGGGGCCGAGGAGCGCCACCGTCGCCTCGACACCGCCCGCCGAGAGCACGGCGACGCGCACCATGCCCTCGACGACGAGGTAGAGGGCATCGCCGGGGTCGCCTTCGCGGAAGAGCACCGCGCCGGCGCGGTACGAACGGACGCGGCCTCGCGAGGCGAGCGCCTTGAGTTCGGCCTCGGGCAAGCGCGCCAGCAGCGGGACGTCGCGGAGCGGTTCGTAGTTGGGCATGCTCCCTGCCGGCCTCATTTTGGCAGGCGGGCGCCGCTGTGTGAAGTAGTTCATGGAAGGGCGGGGGCGCGAAGGCTACGATGACGCTGCACCAGTGGCAAGGAGTACAGCCATGATGACCCCCGAGATGATGCAGAGCGCCATGCAGGACCGAGAGCGGGAAGCCGCCCGGATCCTCCGTCAGCACCAAGCGGAGCGCGCGCAAGGACAGGCCCCGGCTCCCCGCAGCGGCCGGTCCCCCAAAGACGCGCGCAACCGACCGCTCGTGACCCTGCTGGCGCGCATCAGAGCGGCATCGGTCCTGTAGCCTCCCTTTCCCGATGCCCTACGCCCGGCCCCGAGCGATGCACCCCGCCGCATCGCCGGGGCCGGACCGTCTCCTCGCTTGTCACCCTCCCAGGGCGCGGTTACAATTCGCGCGCGGGGCACCCCGAGCGACCACGCTATGTCGAGCAAGACGCGCGCCGGCAACTTCTTCGAGGACTTCGCCACCGGGCAGGTCTTCCGTCACGCCGTGCCGCGCACGGTCACGGAAGGCGACCTGTCGCTGTACATCGCCCTCACGGGCGACCGGCGGCCGCTCCACTGCTCGGCGGAGTTCGCCCGCTCGCTGGGCTTCCCACGCGAGACGGCGCACGACCTGCTGGTCTTTCACATCGTCTTCGGCCGCGCCGTGCCGGACGTTTCGCTCAACTCGCCGGCGAACCTCGGCTACGCCGACGTGCGTTTCCTCCGGCCCGTCCTGCCCGGCGACACGCTGCGCGCGGAGACAGAAGTCATCGGCCGGCGGGAGACGTCGCGGGCGGACGTGGGCATCGTCTGGGTGCGCACGAAGGGCTTCAACCAGCGCGATGAGCCGGTGCTCCAGTTCTACCGCTGGGCGATGGTAAACAAGCGCGAGCCCGGATCGAGCACCGGCGCCGACGACGCTCCGGAGCTGCCCGCGCAGGTCGCGCGCGAGGACCTCATCGTGCCGCCGGAGCTGGACCTCTCGCGCTTCGACGCGGCGGCGACGGGCGGCGACGCCTTCTGGGAGGACTACGAGCCGGGCGAGCGCATCGTCCACCCGCAGGGGCTGACGATCGAGGACGCGGAGCACCAGCTGGCGACGCGGCTCTACCAGAACAACGCGCGCGTCCACTTCAACCAGCACATGCAGAAGGACTCGCGGCTGGGGCGGCGGATCGTCTACGGCGGGCACATCATCTCGCTCGCGCACGCCATCTCGTACGACGGGCTGGAGAACGCGGTGCGCATCCTCGGCTTCAACGGGGGCAGCCACACCAACCCGACCGTCGGCGGCGATACGCTCTACGCCTGGACCGAGGTGCTGGAGCGCATCGACCTCGGCCGGCCGGAAGCCGGCGCGCTGCGGCTACGGCTCGTCGCGCTCAAGGACCTCGATCCCAACAAGGAGGCGGTCGAGCTGAAGGTGCGCGACGCCGAGTCGGGCCGCGAGCAGTACCACCCGAACGTCGTCCTCGACCTCGACTACACGGTGCTGATGCCGAGGAGGCCGCGATGAGGCAGGCCACGCAGACCGACGCCCTGGCCGCCGCGCAGCGGCTCTCGGCCGCCGCGCAGGAGGCGGTCGACGCGGCGATCGCGGCGGCGGCGCGCCGCACGGACGGCGGCAAGCGCATCGATGACCACCAGGTGCACGCCGAGCGCATCGCGCAGCTCGCGACGGCGGCGCGCGCCGCCCGCGAGCTCGTCGCGTATTGCGAGCGGCGGGCGGAGGCGGGCAAACGCGACGCCCTCGCCGAGGAGCAGGCCTTCGTGTTCTCGGCGGAGGCCGTGCACACGCTGCGCGCGGCGGCGGAGGCCGACCCCGACGCCTTCGACGGCGCGGCGGAGCGCCTGGAGGACGGCGAGCTGCGCGCGACCGTGCGCGCCGGGCTGAGCGAGGCGCGGCTGCGCGCGATCGGGGCGCAGGTGCTGGAGGCGCGCGGCGCGCACGCGACGGAGCTCGGCGACGCGGTCGCGACGCTCACGCGCGACTCCGCGCGCTCCTTCGCGAAGACGGAGGTCGCGCCGATCGCGCAGGAGATGCACCGGCAGGACCATCTGGTCCCGGAGTCGCTGATCCAGAAGATGGCCGGCCTTGGCCTGTTCGGCTGCTCGATCCCGGAGTCGTACGGCGGGACGGAGATGGGCTACCTGACGATGGTCGTCCTCACCGAGGAGCTGTCGGCGGCGTCGCTCGTCGCGGGCAGCCTGATCACGCGCTCGGAGATCCTCACGCGCGCCCTTCTGCAGGGCGGCACGGAGGAGCAGCGACAGCACTGGCTGCCGCGCATCGCGTCGGGCGAGCTGATCGTGGGCATCTGCGTCACCGAGCCGGACACCGGCTCCGACGTGGCGTCGGTGCAGTGCCGGGCGACGCGTGGCGAATCGGGCGGCCGCGCCGGCTGGTTCCTCGACGGCGCGAAGGCGTGGGCGACGTTCGCCGGGCGCGCGAACATCCTCGCGCTGCTCGCGCGCACCGACCCGGATCCGGCGCAGGGCGCGCGCGGGGTCTCGCTCTTCATCGTCGAGAAGGACCCGTTCGACGGGCACAGCTTCGTGCAGGCGCAGCCGAAGAACGGCTCGATCACGGGCACCGCGAACCCGACGCCGGGCTATCGCGGCATGCACTCCTTCACGCTGGCGTTCGACCGCTACTTCGTTCCGGAGGAGCACCTGGTCGGGATGGAGGGCGGCCTCAACAAGGGCTTCTACCTGCAGATGGGCGGCTTCGCCGCCGGCCGTTTGCAGACGGGCGGCCGCGCGACGGGCGTGGGGCAGGCCGCGCTGGAGAAGGCGTGCGCGTACGCGTCGGAGCGCAAGCAGTTCGGGCGGGCGATCGCGGACTACCAGCTCACGCAGTACAAGCTGGGCCGCATGGCGACGCACGTCGCGGCGGGCCGGCACCTGACGTACGCGGCCGCGCGCGAGATGGAGCAGGACGAACGCGCCGCGATGCTGCCGGCGATGTGCAAGCTGTTCGCGTCGGACGTGGCGGTGTGGGTGTCGCAGGAGGCGCAGCTGATCCACGGCGGCTGGGGCTACTCGGAGGAGGACCCGGTGGCGCGCTACGTCGTCGACGCCCTGGTGCTGCCGATCTTCGAAGGCGTCAAGCCGATCCTGGAGCTAAAGGTCATCGCACGGCAGCTGCTGGCGGGGGGATGAACACGCGCAGGCGAAGCGATCCAGATGTAGGGGCGTTCAATTGAACGCCCCTACGCCCTTCATCGGCCTCCTCCTCGCCCTCGCCTTCCTCCTCCTCACCTCGATTGCGCAGGGGGCCGGGGGGCCGGGCGAGTGGCGCACCGGCGACGCGAGCTGCAACGGGCGCGTCGACGCCGTCGACGCCTCGCTCGACCTGCAGTGGGACGCGGGGCTCATCGATGCGCTCGCGTGCTTTAGCGCGGCCGACGCCAACAACGACTACGCCGTCGATTCGCTCGACGCGGTGCTCGTGCTGCAGCAGGAGGCGGCGCTGATCGACCGCCTCGGCGTCCTCGAGACGCAGCTCTGCCCGGCGCCGACGGGCAAGGAACGCCACGGCAACATCGATGAGGAGATCGACCTCAACGGCGACAGCGCGCCGGAGGTGGTGTCGGTGCATCTCTTTCCCGAGGAGGACGCGGCCAAGCTCGGCCTCTCGGTCTACGCCGGCGACGTGTTGCAGACCGTGGCGGAGATCGTCGTGCCGACGTTCTTCTTCGACCCGGCCGGGCCCGACACCTGGTGGGCGCACAGCGACCTCACCGGCGACGGCAACGACGAGGCGGTGCTGTGCGTGACGGCGTTCGGCGCGAACGACCCGTTCACGAGCGGCGTCATCTACTCGTACCACGGCGGCGCGCTGGCGACGCTGCTGACGCCGGTGCAGCTCCCGTGGGCGCTGCTCTCGCGCGAAGGCGACGACTTCGTCCTGAGCAGCCGCGCCGACTGGCTCGCCGGCGCATGCGAGGAGGTGACGACCAAACGCTACGCGTGGGACGGCACGCGCCTCGCGCTCACGGACGAAGACGTCACGCAGCGGTTCCGCGTGCCGGAGTGCGAGGTGGCCGCCGGCGGGATCATCGACAAGCGACCATACTCGTAGGCAAGCGAGGCTGGAAAGCCTCGCCTACGGCACTACGGGGCCGGCCCCCGCGGCCGGCATATTCGCTCATCCGTTCTCGACCCATTGATGCGAACGTAGCTCCTGCGGCAGTCGCCCGCGAACCCACGTCCGTTCCTCCCCCTTACTCGACGCGCCAATTTCCTCCGGGCCATAACAAAGCGCGCGCGCCCGCGGATAGAACCAGTAGCAGGAAGAGAACAAGGAGGACCGAACGATGAAGTTAGGTAACGTATGGCCACTCCTGGTCGCGAGTGTTGTCGTGCTTGGCATCGCGAGCGTGCCGGTCTCCGGGCACAGCCTGTTCGGCGGCCTGCCGTCCGACTCGCTGGTACGCACCGGCGGCGCGGACGACGCAGCCGATATTCCGGACGACGCGGCGGAGCCCACCGGGACGCCGGACGGGCGGGCGCCGGGGGCGACTTCGACCGTCACGCCGGACGACGACATCCCTGACGACGCCGGCCCGAACGCGACGCCGGACGATGACGACATCGATGATGTCGACGACATCGACGACGCCGACGACGCCGACGACGTGGATGAGCCTCCGCAGGTGATCCCCGGCGTCCAGCCGACCGATGTGCCGGCACAGGTCGTCGGTGACTGCAACCGCGGCCCCGGCACGTCGGGTGATTTCCGGCTCCGGGTCGAGGACGACGGCCGCGCGGAGCTCGATCGCGGCGCCGTGCTCTCGTTCGCGGGCGGCATGCTGACCATCGACGCCCCGAGCGGCCCGCTCACCGTCATCGTCGACGCGCTGACGGAAGTGGACGGCTCGCTGGACATGGCGGAGGAGGTCAGGGTGCGCGGGACGATGCAGGCGGACGGCAGCATCCTCGCCGACGAGGTGCGCGTCCTCTGCCCGCACTAGCGCACTAGCGCAAGAATCAGCGGCCGCGTCTGCGTCGGGCCTGGTGCCTTGCGCGACGCGGCCGCTGTGTGCCCGCTGACCTACTCGTAGAGCTTGATCACGCGCACCTTGCCGGGCGGGGCCGCCTGGACGCAGAGGTCGCAGAGCACGCACTCGTCCTCGTTCTCCTCGACGATCACGGCGTTGCCGACGGCGTCGAGGGCGAAGATGTTCACGGGACACACCTCGACGAGCTTCTTCGCCAGCTCGCGGTCGCCGGCGGCGTCGGCATCGATCTCGACGTGGACGAACATGGGGGCCACTACGCAGGTCCTCCGGCGTCCGCCTGCGGCGGAGAGGACAGAGCTAAAGCTCTGTCCCTACTTCCGCCTGGCGGCGCTTTGCGTACTGGAGGGAGTGCAGAGGGGCAGAGGCCTGGAGCCTGCCCTTGAGCGAAGCGAAGGGCCGGGGGTCTGGGGGTGTCCCCCAGATACACACAACCTCCCTGGGCGGGTGGGTGGGAAGAGAAACCCTTCACTTGAGCCGCTCCTTCACGAGCGCAGGGATCTGCTCGATCTCCTCGGCGACGGCGATGCCCGCGTCGTGCAGCCGGCGGATCTTCTCGGCTGCGGTGTCGGCGCGGCCCTCGACGATCGTGCCGGCGTGGCCGAAGCGCATGCCGGGCATCGCGTCCATGAAGCGGCCGGCCATAAACGCCACGACTGGCAGCCGGCTGTTGTTCTGTTGCACCCAGTCGGCGAGCTGCGCCTCCATCGGGCCGCCCGGCTCCGAGTAGATCACGATCGCCTTCGTCTCCTGGTCGGCCTCGAAGAACGGCATCAGCTCCGCGTACGACGAGCCGATGATCGCGTCGCCGCCGATGCTCACGGCGGTGCTCTGGCCGAGGCCGGCGGCGGTGAGCGCGTTCGCGATCTCGGTCGTCATGCCGCCGCTGCGCGACATGACGCCGACGGGCCCCGGCTGGTACGCCTTGCGCGTGTCGGCCGCCGGCCCGCCGATACCGCCCATCTTGCACTTCCCCGGCGTGATCAGCCCGAGACAGTTCGGGCCGATGACGCGGACGCCGCGCATCTTCGCCAGCTCGACGACCTGCGCGACCTCCAGGCGCGGGATGCGCTCGGTAACGATGACGAGCAGCTTGATCCCGTTCTCGATCGCCTCGAACGCGGCGTCGCGCGTGAACGCGGGCGGCACGGTGAGCACCGAGCCGTCGATGTGGTGCTTGGCGACGGCGTCGCGCACGGTGTCGTACACCGGCACGCCGTAGACGTCGCGCCCGCCGCGGCCGGGCGTCACGCCCGCGACGACCTTCGATCCGTAGTCGAGGCACTCGCGGGTCATGTTCACTGCCTCGCGGCCGGTGATGCCCTGGATCATGAACGTGAAGTTCTCGTCTACGAGGATGGACATGGTGTTATCGAGGTGTCTCTCTTCCCACCCGCCCGCCCAGGGAGGTTTGGCAGTTTGGGGGACACCCCCAAACCCCCGGCAGAAGGGCTCCGCCCCTCTGCACTCCCCGGCTGCGCTCTTAGAACGACGCGCCTGGCCATGGGGCCAGATGCTTCCCGCCATAGGTGGACAGGCGCTTCGCTCAGCATGACATTAGGCCTTCGAAAGCTTCTCTACCGCGCGGCGCGACGCCTCGGACATCGAGACCGTGCGGTCACCATACTCGACGCCGTACTTCTCGAGGATCTTGAAGCCCTCGCCCTCCCAGGCGCCGGGGATGCGGAAGTAGGCGATCGTCTGCTTCGGGTCGCGGCCGGACTCGACGACGCCCTTGATCACGCCGCGCGCCACGATATCGACGCGCGTGTTGCTGACGACGTTCATGATCACGGCGATCTTCTCGATGCCGGGCTTGCTGAGCACGAGCTTGGTCAGCTCGCAGGCCTTCTTCACGCTCGGGTTGCCGCCGATCTCGCAGTAGTTCGCGGGGCGGCCGCCGTGGCGCTGGATGGCGTCGAAGATCGTCAGGCTGCCGCCGCCCGCGCCGATCACGAGCCCGAGGTCGCCGTCGAACTCGACGACGCGGCCGGCGACGCCGCGGTGGTCGACGGCATCGACCTGCGCGCCGCGCCGCTCGAAGTCGGTCGGCGGGCGTCCCTGGCGCGTCTCGTCGTCCGCGATGCCGAACTCGCGCAGCAACGCCTTCTGCTGGTCGCGCGCCTCCTCCTCCATGTCGACATGGCAGTCGAGCGCGACGAAGGAACCATCCTCGAGCTGCGCGAGCGGGTTGATCTCGGCGAGCGTCAGGCCGTACTGGAGGAACGTCCGCGCCAGGCGGGTCGCGACGCCAGTGAGCGCGGTGAGCTGCGAGCCGCCGATGCCCAGCGACGCGATCAGCTCCTTCATCGGGAAGTCGGTCAGCGGCACGAGCGTCGAGAAGTGGCGCTTGGCGACGTGGGCCGGGTGCTGCTCCGCGACCTCCTCGATGTCGATGCCACCCATGTCGGAGAAGATCGCGACGGGCAGCTTGGCGAGCGCGTCGTAGGTAACACCGAGGTAGTACTCCTGTTTGACCACCGCGCGCGCCTCGACGATGACGCCCTTAGGGAGCTGGCCGCGGATCTCGAGCGCCAGGATCTCGGCTGCCGCGGACTTCGCCTCCGCAGGCGTCCCGGCGAACTTGACGCCGCCGGCCTTCATCCGGCCGCCGGCGAGCACCTGCGATTTGAGCACCACCGGCCCGCCGGCCTCGCGCGCGATGCGCTCCGCCTCATCGGGCGTCGTCGCGACGCCGCCCTCCGGCGTGGGGATGCCCTGCGTGGCGAGGAGCCGTTTAGCCTCGAATTCGTAGAAACGCATGGACGGCTAGGCGATCGCCGTCGCTTCGAGCTCAACCATCAGCTCGGGAAACGCGAGCCGCGCAACGCCGAGCAGTGTGCTGGCGGGCTGCACGCCCGCGGCCTGCAGCCGCGCGCCGCTAACGCCCGCGTTCGCGATGAACGCGTCGACGTCGGTCGTGTAGATGTTGAGCCGCGCGACGTTCGCGAGGGTCATGTTCGCAGCCTTAAGCACGGTCTCCAGGTTGTCCATCGCGAGGCCGATCTGCTCTCCCATATCGCCGACGTGCTGCGGCTCGCCGTTCTCGTTCACCGACGTCTGACCGGCACAGCGCAAGATGCGCGTGTGGCCGCTGATCTCAACGGCCTGCGAGAACCCGAAGTTGTTTTGCCACGTCCACGGATTGATGTTGCGCTTTTCCATGTTGCTCCTATCTCGCTACGCCACGCGGCCCATGACCTGCAAGATGTCGTAGCCGGTGACTTCCTTCGACTTCGCCGCCTGGGCGGTGAGCCAGGCGGCGTCCAGCTTGCCTCCCTGCACCGCCTTCGCCAGGTCGACGAGGCAGGCCTTGATCGTCGCCTCGTCGTGGAACTTGCCGTAGGTGGGCTCGTAGATCGAGCCGCCGCCCTGCTGGTGGTAGTACTCGACGGCGTGCTTCGCCTCGGCGATCTGCTCATCGTTCGGCGTGAAGCACTCGTTGGCGATCTCCGCCTGCTGCGGGTGGATCACCCACGTCCCGTCCATGCCGAGGGCCGCCGACTCGACGTTCTTCTGGCGCAGGCCGGCCATGATCTCGCGCTCCTCTTCGGGCGTCGAGTCCTTGCGGACGATGCGCAGCCACGCGTTATCGACGGCGTGGAGGCCGGCCGCCTTCGCGGCGACGACGGTGGCCTGCTTGGCGTAGTGGAAGTTCTGGTTCTGGCGCTCGACGTTCTCGCGCACGCCCATGGCCGCCGCGAAGTCGGCGATGCCGAAGATGAGGCCGGCCATGCGCTCGGAGGCGGTCGCGATCTGGTAGGCGTTCACGATGGCGAGCGGGGTCTCGATCAGCGCCTCGATCTGGATGCGCGTCGTCCAGCCGGCCTGCGGCTCGAGCGCGTCGAGCAGGCGCGAGAGGTAGATGATGTCCTCGGGCGTCTCGGTCTTGGGCAGGATGATGCCGTGGAACCTGTCGGGCGCGCCCAGCATGATCGCCTCCAGGTCGCCCAGGAAGTACTTCGACTTGATGTTGTTGGGCCGGATCGCGATCACCTTGTGGCCGAAGTCGATGGTGTTCAGCGCCTCGACCATCGTCCGGCGGCTGGGCTCGCCCTTGAACTCGTACGGGCAGGCGTCCTCGAAGTCGGGCATCACGTGGTCGACCGGCGCGGAGGCGGCGTTCTGGTGCATCTTGAGCTGATGGCTGGGGTAGGTCAGCTCCGTGCGCGGGATGACGAAGCGGTTGAGCTTCTGCAGGACGTACATGCTCGCTCCCGATAGCGCAGTGAACCGATTACGTGCGCTCGTACTATACGAACGGGCGGCGCGGCTGGGCAAGCAGGAGGGCCGGGATGTCCCCGGCCCTCCGATTCGATTCGCGTGTGCGCCGCGTCCGGCTAGTCCTCGGTCGATTCGTAGCTGATCAGCTCGCCGAACGGCACGAAGGCCTCCTTGCCGTCCACGGTTCGCACCTCCGCGAGCTGGAAGACCTGGATGGGCCGGTGGTCGGTCGCGCTGAGGTTGATCGCGCCGAGGCAGACGGAGCAGGTGAAGTCGCGGACCGACTCCCCCGCCTCGATCACGCTGCGCCGGTTGAGGTCCTGGCCCGCGCGCTTCAGCACCTCGACCGCGAGCTCCGCGACGGACTGCCCGTACACCGTAATGTTGCTGGGCGTCGCGTCGGGCGCGTACTGCGCCAGGATCTCCTTGTGCTTCTCGATGCCTTCGTCATTCAGCGTTTCGAGGGGCTTGAGGTAGGCGGCCGTCACCACGCCGACTGAGGTGCCCGGCACGCCGTTGTTCATCAGCGCAATGGTGAGCTGGTCAGCGACCACACCGCTGACGATGATCGGGACGTCCCACTCGAGCTGCTGGCGGGCAACGGCGACGAGGCTACCCGCCTGGCGAGGCAGCGCATACGCGGCCACGACGGTGGCGCCCGCGTTCTGCAGTCGCTGCACCTGCGAGGTCATATCCGTCTGCTCGGCCTCGTAGGTCTCGGTCGAGATGATCTCGACGTTGCTGCCCTCGAGCCCGGTCTCGACGCCGGCGGCGCCGTCGCGGCCGAAGTCGTCGTTCTGGATGAGCAGGCCGAGCTTGCCGTCCGGGTACGTCTCGGCGATGTACCCGCCGAGCGCCTGTCCTTCTTCGATGTAGTTCGGGTTGTAGCCGAAGGCCGTGCGCGTGACCGGCTCGGTGAACTTCGTCGCGCCGGTGGCCGTGAAGAGGTCCGGGATCTTGTTCTCGATCAGGTACTCGAACACCGCGCTGTGCGGGGCAGTGCCCAGACCGCTCAGGATGGCGAACACCCCGTCCTGCTCGACCAGTTTGCGAACGACCGAGTTGGTCTGCGACGGGTTGAATGCGTCGTCCTCGACCAGGAGCGTGATCTTGCGTCCGTTGACGCCGCCCTCGGTGTCGTTGATGAAGTCGATGTACGCCTGCATGCCCGGCACGATCGCGTTGCCGTAGATACCTGCGATGCCGGTGAGGGGCATGTGCGTTCCCAGCTTGATCTCCGTGTCGGTGACGCCGGTCGTATCCTCGGGGATGTCGGACAGGTCGCCGCCGGCCACCGGCGTCTCGTCGCCCGCGGTAGGTTCCGGGCCCCCGTCGCCATCATCCTCGTCATCGTTGCAGGCGAAGGCCAGGAAAGCCACCGCCGCGACGAGGACGAGGAGCAGCCGCAGCATGATGCTCTTCGATGTCTTCATCAGGATCCCTCCCTTTCTGAATGGCTCATTGTGGCGAGCCGCACCGCTACGCGCCAGTCCCCGTGCCGCCGCCGCGACCGTCGTCGCCCCGGCCGCCGGAGAGGCGCTCGAATATGGGATGGGCCCGGAGCGCGCTTATCGGCGAGCGCAGGCCGGCCTGCCATACGGCCAGCAGCTCGCTCGGCCGGAGCCGTCCCAGGCGCTGCACCAGCCCGGCCGCGCCCGCCGGCAGCAGGATCATGACCACGATCAGGGTAGCGCCGTAGATCGCCCAGCGCAGGCGGTCGACCGCCGGCAGGTAGTCCGCGAGCTGCGCGATCACGCCCGTCTGGAAAGTGAAGAACGCCGCCGCCAGGACGGACCCGAGGATCGACGCGAGGCCGCCGATCACGATCGAGACGAGGAACGTAATCGACTGAAACGTGCTAAAGCTCTCGGGGCTGGCGAAGTCCTGCGTGTACACGAAGAGGCCGCCGCCGACGCCGGCGTAGAGCGCGCTCAGCCCGAAGGCGAGCGTCTTGTAGAACGCGATGTTCACGCCCATCTGCTGCGCGCCGATCTCGCTGTCGCGCAAGGCGATGAACGCGCGGCCGATCCGGCTGCGGGTGATGTTCCACGCCAGCACGGTCATGATCACCGCCGGCAGCATGGTGCTGTAGTAGAGCCACTGGCGGTCGTCCATGAGTCCCTCGACCGAGCCCGGCGCGTGCGCCGTCGGCAGGTCGATGCCACTCGCGCCGCCGGTGAAACGGGCGATGTCGATCAGGTCGTCGTGCTTGAGGAGCTGCGGCATCGAGACGATGAGCGCGAGCGTCGCAATCGCCAGGTAGGGGCCCGTGAGCCGCAACGATGGGAAGCCGATGGCGAACCCCACCGCGCCCGCGCCGACGCCGCCCGCGAGCACAGCCACCGCCACCGGCGTGGCGGTGCGGTCCAGGAGGATCGCGGCGATGTAGGCGCCGACGGCGACGAGCGCGCCGTGGCCGAGCGAGATCTGGCCGCTGTACCCGGTGAGCAGGTTCAGCCCGGTGAGGATCACCACCCACACCGCGAGGGATGTCATCTCGAAGACGGTCAGGTTGATCCCCGTCGTCGATTCGAGGTGCTGCAGAAACCACGAGAACCCCCACCAGGTATGGAAGTACGGGAAGAAGATCAGCACGAGCACGAGCAGCGCCCAGCCAATCGTCCGCGTGCGCAGGACCGCCGGCATCGACGTCACACTCTCCGCATCACACGCCGGCCGAAGAGACCGGTCGGCCGCACCATCAGGACCGCGACGATGACGAAGAACGCGGCGATGATGTCCACCTGCGAGCTGATGTACGTCCCGGCGAGCGCCTGGATGACGCCGACCGCCAGCCCGCCGACGATCGCGCCGCCGGGACTGTCGAGGCCGCCGAGCACGGCGCCGGCGAAGGCGAAGAGCAGGATCGCCAGCATCATGTCGATGGAGAGGCTCTGGTTCGCGGCCGTCAGCATGCCCGCGATGGCACCCACCGTGGCCGAGAGCGCCCAGCCGAGCGCCAGCATGCGCGAGGTGTTGATCCCGACGAGCCGGCTGGCCGTCGGGTTCTGCGCCGTCGCGCGCATCGCCAGGCCGAGCTTCGTGTAGTTGAAGAGCAGGAAGAGCGCCACCATGATGATGAACGCGATCGCCAGGATGCCGATGTTCAGGCGGCTGATCGTGATCGTCCCCACGTCCAGCGGTGAGCCCGTAAACACCTCCGGCTTTTCGAAGGGGCGCGGCAGCGGCCCGTAGCGCCACAGGGCCACGCTGTTGAAGATGGCCAGCAGGCCCAGCGTCACCACCACGGAGTTCAGGTGCGACGCCTTCTCGACGGGCCGCATCACGATCATCTCCAGCGCGCCGCCAAGCGCGAACGCGACCAACGACGTCAGGATGAGCGCCGGCCAGAAGTCCATGCGCAAGAGGAACGACCAGGAGATGAACGTCGTGAACATCGCCATCTCGCCCTGGGCGAAGTTCACCACCGCCGTCGAGCGGTAGATCAGCACGATCGCCAGCGCGACGATCGCGTAGATGCTCCCGATGGAGATCCCCGTGACGACCTGCTGAAGGAACTCTTCCATCTCAGTACCCCAAGTAGGAGCGGCGCACCGCTTCGTTCTGGCGGAGGTGCGCCGCCTCGTCGTCCAGCACGACGCGGCCGACCTCGAGCAGGTAGCCGTGCTGGGCGATGTCGAGCGCCAGGTTGGCGTCCTGCTCCACGAGCAGCACGGCCAGCCCCTCCTCCACGTTGATCGCCTTGATGATCTTGAAAATCTCGCGCACCAGCAGCGGCGCCAGGCCGAGCGACGGCTCGTCCAGCAGCAGCAGCTTCGGCTTCGCCATCAGCGCGCGCCCGATCGCGAGCATCTGCTGCTCGCCGCCGCTGAGCAGCCCCGCCTCCTGCCGGCGGCGCTCGCCCAGGACGGGAAAGTACGTACACACGCGGTCGATGTCGCGCTTAACGCCGGCGCCGTCGCGACGCGTGTAGGCGCCCAGGCGGAGATTCTCGAGCACGGTCAGCTCGCCGAAGATCTGCCGCCCTTCCGGCACCTGCGAGATGCCCAGCCGGACGATCTGCTCCGGCGACATCCGGTCGACGCGCTGGCCCTCGAACTCGATCTCGCCGTGGGAGCTGCGCAGGACGCCGGAGATCGCGCGCAAGGTGGAGCTCTTGCCCGCGCCGTTCGGCCCCAGCACGCTGACCACGCCTCGGTCCGGCACGTCCAGCGAGACGCCGCGCAGCGCGAGCACCGGCCCGTACGACGCGTGGACGTCACGCAGGCTCAGCACTCGTCTCTCCCAGGTAGGCCTCGATCACGGCCGGGTCGCGCTGCACCTCGGCCGGCGTGCCCTCCGCGATCTTGCGTCCGAAGTCGAGCACGGTGACGCGGTCCGACGCCGCCATCACCAGCCCCATGTGGTGCTCGACGAGCAGGACGGTCAGGCCGAGGTCGTCGCGCAGCGTGCGGACCAGTCCGATCAGCTCGGCGACCTCCTCATGATTGAGGCCGTTCGCCGGCTCGTCGAGGAGCAGGACGCGCGGCGAGGAGACGAGCGCGCGCGCCAGCTCGACCCGCTTCTTCAGCCCGAAGGGCAGCCCGGCCACCGGCGCGTTGCGGTACGCCTGCAGGCCAAGCAGGTCCAGCATCCCGACTGCGCGCTCGCGCGCCAGCCGCTCCTCCGCCAGCGCGCGCGGCAGCCGGAAGGCGCACTCCGCGGTGGTGCTGCGCATCACGGAGTGCTGGCCGACCAGCAGGTTCTCCAGCACGCTCATCGAGCCGAAGAGCTCGAGGTTCTGGAACGTCCGCGCGACGCCCGAGGCGATGATCTGGTGCGGCGCCATGCGCAGCAGCTCCCGGCCGTCAAACGCGATCGACCCGCGGTCGGGCTCGTAGACGCGCGTGATGCAGTTGAAGACGGTGGTCTTGCCGGCGCCGTTCGGCCCGATGACACCCATGATCTGCCCGCGCTCGACGCTGAACGACACGCCCTCCAGCGCGACGATGCCACCGAACCGGATCGACAGGTCAGTGATGGTGATCAGCGGCATGCGGGCCTCAGAACGGGATGCCACCCTCGGAACGTTGCTGCATGATAGACGATGCAGCGGTGGAGTCAAGCGCCGGGGGGCGGAGGCGGGCCCGCTAGCGGATGCTGCCGCGCAGCCGCGGATCGAGCACGTCGCGCAGCGTGTCGCCCATCAGGTTGAAGCCGAGGACGACGATGCTCAGCGCCATGCCGGGGAACGCCACCAGGTACCAGTGCCCGACCTTCGCGTCGTCGACGTTGCGGCCCTGGAGGTCGGCGCCCCAGGAGGGGGTGCCCGGCTCGACGCCGATGCCGAGGAAGCTCAGCGCCGCCTCCGCCAGGACGGCCGCGCCCCAGGCGCTGCTGGCGATGACGATGATGATCGGCATGACGTTGGGGATGATGTGCGTCACCAGGATGCGCAGCTCCGATGCGCCGGCGGCGCGCGCCGCCTCCACGAACGGGCTCGCTTTCACCACCAGCGTCATCGACCGGAGCACGCGCGAGCCGCCGATGATCGCGCTGATCGCGATGCCGATGATGATCGTGTCGACGCCCCGCCCGATCGCGGCGATGAGCGTCAGGTAGAGGATCAGGCCCGGGAACGCCGCGCCCGCCTCCCCGGTGCGCTGGATGAAGCTATCGATGACGCCCCCGAAGTAGCCGGAGATGACGCCGATGAGCGCGCCGCCGATGACGCCGATGCCCACCGCCGCCGCGCCGATGACGAGCGACAGCCGCGCTCCCGCCAGCACCCGGCTCAAGACGTCCTGGCCGAGGCCGTTCGTGCCGAACGGGTGCGCCAGCGTCGGCCCGTCGAGCTGGGCGCTGGCGTCCACGCCCGTCGGGCTGTAGGGCGTGAGATACGGGCCGAGCGCCCCCATGACGATGAACACGACGACGAGCAAGAACCCCAGCGCGCCGATCGGGTTCTCGCGGGCGATTTTGATCAGCCCGCGCAGCCGGCTCGGCTCCGGCGCGGCGACGTACTGCTCCTCCTGGAGGACGATCGTGTTCGTCGCCATCGCTACCGGTACCTCACGCGCGGGTCGATGAACGCGTACGAGAGGTCTTGCAGGAGGTTCAGCAGCACGACGATCATCGCGGTGTACAGGACGGTGAACTGCACGACCGGCAGGTCCCTTATGAAGACGGCCTGGAAGAAGAAGTTGCCCAGCCCCTGGATGCCCATTACGCGCTCCAGGATGATCGAGCCGCTGAACGCCGTCGCGACGGTAAACGTCAGCACGGTGAGGATGGGGGGCAGCGTGTTGCGAAACGCGTGCCGCAAGATCACCGCGCGGGGATGCAGGCCTTTCGCTTGCGCCGTGCGCACGTAGTCGCTGCGGAGCACTTCCAGCATCGTGCTGCGCACAAGGCGCATCAGCACCATCGCGCCACCGATGCTCAGCACCAGCGTCGGCGGGACAAACATGCGCAGGTTCGTCCACGGATCATCGAAGAACGCGACGTAGCCGCCGGCGGGCGGCGCATAGCGCCAGAGCATCGACGGGATCACGATGAGCAAGGTGAGGAGGAAGAAGTCGGGGATCGACTGGCCGAAGACGGCGAAGAAGCGCACGCCGTAATCGAGCGGGGAGTTGCGCATGACCGCCGAGAGGATACCGAAGGTGATCCCCAGCGTCCCGCTGAAGAGCAGCGTCATGATCATGATCTCGAAGCTCACCGGCAGCCGCCGCGCCACCTCGTCGAGGACGTCCTGCCCGCCGTAGATCGACGTGCCGAGGTTGCCCGTCGCGACGTCTTTCATCCATTCGAAGTACTGCTCGTGGACCGGCCGGTCCAGGTCCAACGCCTGCCTGATCTCCTCGCGCCGCTCCGCCGTGCACTGCTGCCCGCACAGCACCGTCGCCGGATCCCCGGGCAAGATGCGCAGCAGGAAGAAGGTCAGCGCTCCGATCGCAAGCGCGATGAGCGGGATGAAGGCTAGACGTCGCAGCGCGTAACGCCACATGGCCGGCGTCAGGACCCTCGTAGGGACGTATCGATCCAGGTGCGGCCGCTGAAGAGCCCGAACGAGCCGCGCCCGGTCACCACGCCCTTGAGCCAGTTCCGGCGGCCGGTGAAACTCACACCAGAGTAGATGTTGATCATCGGACCTTCCTTCTGCATGATCAACCGCTGCGCCGCCTTCACCTTGTCGATGCGCGCATCCAGGTCAAACTCAAGCGCCGTCGCGTCGACCGCGTCGTCGATCTCCTGGTCGTAGAACAGCATGCTGTTTCTGCCCTTCGCCTCGTCTCTCGGGCCGATGGGCGAAAACGTCGTATAGAACGACAGTGGGAGGTACGGGTCTTCGTACGCGAGGTGGGTGAAGAGCGTGAGCGTGTAGTCGGCCTGGATGAGGACACGCGGCACCCAGACGCTGAGCAAGTCCTGCGCCTCGATCCGGACCTTGATGCCCACGCGACTGAGCTGGTCCTTCAGCACCTGGGCCCGGTCGGCCAGCTCTTCGCTCGGGCTGGAGATGAGCAGTGGAAACTCGTCATCCAATGGGAACGAGGCCTGCTCCAATAGCGACCGTGCCTCCTCGGGATCGTAGCGTAGGTACTCCGCCATGTCCGCGTCATCCTCGGGCAGGGCGTACAGCGCTTGCGCCGGCGGGACGATGCCGCAGTTCACGCCGCCGGCGGCGTCGCGCTCGACGAGCTGGATCATCTCCTCCCGGTTGATCGCCAAGCGCAGTGCCTTCCGCACGAGCGGGTTGTCGAACGGCGGGACCTGCTTGACCATGAGACAGTTGTACGCGCGGGAGAGTTCAGTCCTCACGTACATGTCGTCGCCGAGGCGGTCCTGCATTTGGTCGGCCTGCAGCTTGTTCTGGAAATCGAGCTGGTCGATCTCGCCGGCCGCGAACTGCGCTTCGGCTGAGGAGTAATCGGGAATGAGGACGAGGTCGACCCCGCCCAGGTACGGCTCGCCGGCGACGCGCCAGCGGGGGAAGGCGCGAAGCTTGAGGTTCGCGCCCCCGCGATGGCTTTCCAAGAGGAAGCGGCCCGACCCCAGCACATCGTTGGCCAGATCGAACTGCGTTCCGTCGATCGTCTCCGCGGGGAGCACCGACGAGCTGGCCGGTGAGCCGGCGCCTGACTGGCCGAACATCCACGCCCACGGCCGCTTCTGCTTGATGACGAACAGCCGGTCCTCCGGAGCCTCCAGCGACTCGACGATGTCCCTCAGCCATTCGCGACCAAGGCCGAACGGATCGTCACGGAACGCCTCCCAGCTCGCCTTGACGTCGGAGGCGAGCACCTGGCGTCCGCTGGCTGGCGGCTTGTCGTGGAAGAACGTCTCCTGGAGTGTCGCGTTAACCTGCAGCCCCTGTTCATCCACGATCTCCAGCTCCGCCGCCAGCATCTTCTCGGTATCGCCGGTATCGATGGGGACGTACCAGAGGTGGTCGTAAGCGGTGAAACCGAAGACGAGCGTGGAAACCAGGGCGGTCGGACCGAAGGGGCTGAGGGATGGGAAGCCGGTGTTGCCGGGCTGTCGCAGGCGGATGATGCCGCCCTTGGTGGGCGTGCCCTCCGCCACTGGCTCGCCCGTCGGGCTGCCGCCACCGCCGCCGCTGTTGCAGGCGACCAGTGTCGCCGCGCCCAGCGCCGCGCTCCCGGCCAGCACGCGACGGCGGCTGATGCGTTGCCGGAGGGTGTCGTCCCAGACGCGTGCCATGCCAGCCTCCTCTGCCATTGCGCCATCGGGCTGCGAGGGCTCGCCCGGCGCGTTACTGAATGCCATTCATGTAGATCGAAACGCCTCGCTTGTCAAGCGCCGCCTTGCGCCCCCGATCCCGCCACGCCTAGAATTGCACCGGCCGTGCACTGCGAAACGCCGGCCCGTCGATACACCATGCCTGCCTCTCGCAACACCGAGGACCTGCGCCGCGATCCGGCGGCGTTCGATCGCGACGCCCTGCTCGCCGAGCTGTTCGATCTCGACATCGCTGACGTCGATGGCGACCTGCCGTTCTACGAGGCGCTCGCGCGCGAGGCCGGCGGCGCGGTGCTGGAGCTCGGCGCCGGCACGGGCCGCGTCGCGATCGCGCTGGCGCGCGCGGGCCTCGATGTCTACGGCATCGACACGGCACCATCGATGATCGCCCGCGCGGCGCGCAACGCCGGGCTGGACGCGAGCCAGCGGCTGCACCTCGCCTGCGCCGACATGCGCGACTTCGTGATCGAGCAGCAGTTCGGGCTCGCCTTCGCAGCCTTCGGTACGTTCCACCACCTACTCACGCCCGAGGACCAGCTCGCCTGTCTGCGCGCCGCCGAACGGCACCTCAGGCCCGGAGGCGTCTTCGCCTGCGACCTGCGGCCGGTCTGGTTCGCGGACTGGGAGGAGGGCGAGAGCGTCCCTCTGCTGCACGACTGGACCCGCGTGCTGCCGCGCACTGGCGAGACGGTGCTGAAGTTCCGCGCCGTCCGGGCCGACATCGACCGGCAGCTCCAGCGCGAGACGCACGTGTACGACTGCCTGTCGCCAGATGGCACGCTCAGGCGCATCACGAACGAGGTCGAGCTGCGCTACGCAACGCCGGCCGAGCTGGAGGAGCTGCTGCGCGAGGCGGGCCTGCGCGTCGAGCACGTGTACGGCGGCTTCGACCGCGCGCCGTTCGACGACGACAGCGAGCTCATGATCACGGTGGCGCGCAAGGAGGCCGCATGATCATCGCTCTGGACGCCATGGGCGGCGACCGCGCTCCCAGCGAGCCGGTCGCGGGCGCGTTGCTCGCACACCGCGAGCTGGGCCTCCAGATCGCACTCGTCGGCGTGCCCGAGCTGGTGCGCGAGGAGCTCGCCCACCACGGCCCGACGCCGTCCGGCATCGAGGTCGTCGCCGCCAGCGAAGCGATCGGGATGGACGAGCAGCCGGTGCAGGCGGTGCGTCAGAAGAAGCACGCATCCATCAACGTCGCCATGGGCCTGCTGAAGCGAGGCGTCGCCGGCGCCGTCGTCTCCGCCGGCAACACCGGCGCCGTGATGGCCTCGGCGTTGCTCAACCTGGGCCGCGTCCCCGGCATCGAGCGGCCGGCCATCGGCACGATGGCCCCGTACACCGGGCGCGGCGTGCTCGTGCTCGACGTCGGCGCGAACGCCGATTGCAAGCCATCGTACATGGTGCAGTTCGCCAAGATGGGCGCCGTCTACATGGAGCACGTCTTCAGCATCGAGCGGCCGCGCGTCGGGCTGTTGAACATCGGCGAGGAGGACAGCAAGGGGAACGAGCTGACGCAGGAGGTGCACGCCCTGCTGAAGGAGAGCAACCTCCACTTTGTCGGCAACGTCGAGCCGGACCGTGTTCATCTCGACCCGGCCGACGTCATCGTCACCGATGGCTTCACCGGCAACGTCGCGGTGAAGACGACTGAGGGCGTTGCCGACTTCATCTTCAGCCAGCTCCGCGCCACGATCACGAGCAAGCTGCAGTATCGCCTGGCGGCGCTCGTCATGCGGCCAGCCCTGCTCGCGATGCGGCGGCGGATGGACTACGGCGAGTACGGCGGCGCGCCGCTGCTCGGCGTCGACGGCGTCGTCATCGTCGCCCACGGGCGCGCCGACAAGCAGGCGATCCGGAGCGCGCTGCGCAACGCGAACGGCGTCGCCACCAGCGGGATGCTGGAGGCGCTCCATCGCGCGTTCGGCAGAGAGCGCGGGGAGCCCGAGCCGGTCAGCTCAGGCGAGACCAGAGCTTGAGCGACTCGCGCAGCTCGCGCATCCGCTCCTCGTCCAGTCCCGCGTCGCTGAGGAGGCAGCGACGCAGGTGCAGCTCCATGATCAGCAGGCCGACCTGCTCGACGGCGGCGTGGACGGCCAGCACCTGCGTCAGCAGGCTGTCGCACGGCTCGTCGCCGCAGACGGTCTCGCGGCCGGCCGCGATGTCGGCGACGCGCTGGCGGCTGACCGAGAGCGCCTTCGCCACCTCCGCCGGCCGCTTCCCTTCAGCGAGCGCCTGCTGCGCCCGGCGAACAAGGGCCTGCCGCGCGTCGGGGTCCTCGGCGATGCGGTCGAGCATCCCCTGGATGCCGCGCACCTGCCCCTCGATGCGACGCAGGCGGGTCTTGGCTTGCTGAGCTAGGCTCGGCTCATCGGGCATGGCAGCCTCCGATCGGGTATGATGGCGGGCGGTGGCGCCCGGCGCTGTTGACATACCCCCTGGGGGTATGCTACCATACGGGCACAGGCTGTCAAGTCCACAGAGGAGCGCACATCATGACAAAGCCGCGAGAAGTCAGCGATACCACCTTCGACCAGGAGGTGCTCAAGTCGAGCAAGCCCGTGCTGGTCGACTTCTGGGCGCCCTGGTGCGGCCCCTGCCGGATGGTCGCGCCGGTCGTCGAGGAGCTCGCCCAGGAGTACGACGGCAGAGTGGAGTTCGTCAAGGTCAACACCGATGACAACCCAAACACGGCTGTCAAGTACGGCATCCGCAGCATCCCCACCCTGCTCGTCTTCAAGGGCGGCGAGCCGGTCGGTCAGATCATCGGCTTCCGTCCCAAGAGCGACCTGAAGCAGCGCCTGGACGCGGCGCTCGCCCCCGCGCATCCGTGACCAACGAACAGCACTACGACGTCGTCATCTCCGGCGCCGGCCCGGCTGGCCTCGCCGCCGGGCTCTACGCCGCGCGCGCGCGCCGGCGCACGATCCTCTTCGAACGCAAGGTCACCGGCGGCCAGATCGCCCTCACCTCGATCATCGAGAACTACCCCGGCCTCGAGGAGGTCGATGGCTTCGAGCTGGGGCAGACGATGCAGCGCCAGGCTGAGAAGTACGGCATGGAGACCGCCTCCACCGAGGTCACCGGCATCGAACAGCGCGACCGCTTCCACGTCGTCCACACCAAGGACGGCGACTACATCGCCAAGGCGGTGATCATCACCAGCGGCGCCGACTACGACCGCCTCGGCGTGCCGGGCGAGGACGCCTTCATCGGCAAGGGCGTCTCCTACTGCGCCACCTGCGACGCCGCGTTCTTCAAAGACCAGATCGCCGCCGTCGTCGGCGGCGGTGACGCGGCGATGGACGAGGGACTCTTCGTCACGCGTTACGCGTCGCAGGTCCACGTCATCCACCGCCGCGACGAGCTGCGGGCCAGCCGCATCCTCCAGGAGCGCGCCTTCGCCAACTCGAAGATGGACTTCACTTGGAACACCGTCGTCACCGCGATCGAAGGCAACGGCGCCGTCGAGCAGCTCAAGCTGCGCAACGTCGTCACCGGCGAGGAGTCCACGATGGACGCCTCCGCGATCTTCATCTTCATCGGCCACCACCCGAACAGCGAATACCTGCGCGGGCTGCTCAAGATGGACAACGGCGGTCACATCTACGTGAACGACTGGATGGAGACCAACGTCCCCGGCATCTTCGCCGCCGGCGACGTGCGCGTGAACTCCGCCCGACAGGTCGTCTCCGCCGCCGGCGATGGCGCCACGGCCGCCATCCGCGCCGACCACTACATCACAGACACCTTCAAGGAATAATCCGCCCCCGTCCCCGTCCGCTTGTAGCGCCAGCAACGGGCGGTCTACACTGGCGTTACTATGCTGGAGGCGGGGGGCGCTGATTGAGGCATCGACGGGCCTGGGCGATCGCTTCGCTGGCCGCGCTCGTAATCGCGGCGGGCCTGCTGGGGCTCGCGCTGCGCCCGGGCGCGCAGGCCGAAGGCCCCGCGGGCACGGCCGGCCCTTCGCCCTGCCTCGAGCCGCTCGCGATCGAGCCGCCGTTCGACGCCTCCTATAGCTGCGCCGACCTGGGCTCGGTGCCGGAGCTGCCGCCGCTCTACGGCGGCCTGACCTTCCTCGCCAGCGACGCGAACACGATCCTGATCGGCGGGAGCGCGAACAACGCCGCCGGGGCGCTTTACGCCATCCAGGTGCAACGCGACGGCGCCAACCATATCGTCAGCTTCTCTGGCATCGCGCAGCGCTTCGCCGACGCCGCTTACAACGATGGCGGCGTCGTCTACGGCCCAGGCGGCGTCCTCTTCCTCGCCCGCTGGCCAGAGAACGAGCTGGGTCAGACCAGACCGGGAAGCACCGTCACCGACAAGATCATCGACCTTACGCCGTTCGAGGTCTGCGATTCGATCTCAGCGCTCAACTTCGTCCCAGCCGGCTTCCCCGGCCCGGGCCAGCTCAAGCTCGTCACCTGGTCGGGCGGCTGCTGGCACGGCGCGACGATCGCGCCAGACCAGAGCGGCACCTACGAGGTCACCGGCGCGGTCCAGGAAACGACGATTGTCGGCGGTCCCGAAGGCTTCATCTACGTCCCACCCGGCTCGCCGCACTTTGCCGACTTCGACAGCCTCCTCGTCTCCGAGTACTCCGGCGGCAACATCGCCGCCTACGAGCTCGACGAGAACGGCGACCCGCTGCCTCAGACCCGCCGCGTGTTCATCAGCGGTCTCACCGGCGCGGAAGGCGCGGCGATAGATCCCCTCACCGGCGACTTCCTGTTCTCGACGTTCGGCGGCGGCAACCGCGTTGTCGTCGTTCGCGGCTTCGCCGTGCCGCCGCCGCCCGAAACACCGACAGCCACCCCATCTGCCACGGCCACGACGACGCCATCGGCCACGGCGACCACGGTCCTCGCGCCGACAGCGACGGCTACCACCGTCCCGCCGACGCCGACCGCGACGGTACCCGCGCCGACGCCGACGGCCACCACCATCCCGCCGACGCCGACCGCGACGGTACCCGCGCCGACGCCGACGGCCACCACCATCCCGCCGACGCCGACGGCGACGGTGGCCGCGCCGGCCACCGTGACGCCTACGCCGCCCGCCGCCACGGCCACGCGCACGGCCACGGCCACGCGCACTCGCACAGCGACGCGGACGGCGACGGCAACCCGGACGAGGACGCCGCCCGGCCCGGCCGAGCCCGCCACGCTCCAGGTCGATTCGTCATCCGTACCAACGGGCGGGCAAGGCTCGATCGATCTCCAGGCGCTCGACCTGCCGCCGCCGGGCCTCGGCACCTGGGCGATCGACATCGAGTTCGACCCGGCGGTCGTCGCGCCGGTCCACTGCACCGCGTTCGGCGGCAGCGTCTGCGGGCGGGCGAACGGCGCCGGCGCCACCACCAACGTCGCAGGCGCCGGCGCGGCGGGCGTTGCAGGCGCCGCGCAGCTCGACGCCATCCGCGTCGCCGGCGCCAATGCCATCGGCATCGAAGGCGACGTGCGGCTCGCCACGGTGCAATTCCGTTGCCTGGCGCCCGGCGCCAGCCCGCTCACGGTCACGCCCCGGTTGCTCCTCGACGCCGAGGGCCACTCGCTCCCAGCCGGGGCTCAGCATGGCACGATTACCTGCTTCGGGGAGTTGCCCCTGCCGACGCCGCCGCCACCAGCACCCCCTTCGCCCACGCCGACGCGCGTCTCCGAGACGTCGGGCTTCCTCCAACCCGCCCAGCCCACCGCGACGTCCAGCCCGGCGCCAACGGCCAGCGTGGAGCCGGCGCCGACGCGCACGTCGGGCGTGCTGGGCGAGGTGGCGCCGACGCCGTCCGGCCCTTCCGGCGACGAGCCCGACGGATCGAGCGCGACCGGCCGCGGCGGCGACCTGACCGTCCGGCCCGAGACGACGAGCGCGCTGCTCGGCCCCGATCAGGTATCGAAGAACGCGCGCGTCATCGCCACCAACCTGCTGCTCGCGATCATCATGCTGATCGTCCTGCTCTTCACCTCGACGATGTTCAACGAGACGCTGAGCGAGAACCGCATCCAGATCCAGGCGTTTTGGTTCCAGCTCACCAAGCCGTTCCGCGGTCTTGGGGCGTTCTTTGGCCAGCCCTTCGGCGCGGTATCCGCCGACGCCTCGGCGGTGCTGAGCGTCGTCGCCGGCGGCGCGGTCCTGCTCCTGACCGGCCTCGTCTACACGTTCAACGAGTCCGATATCGGGTTCAACGACGAGAGCCTGCTGCTGTTCCTGAGCCTCGTCATCGGCGCCGGCATCATCACCTACGTCTACGAAGGCGGCGAGGCGATCATGACCAGCCACCGCTTCGGCGTCCCGGCCAGCGTGCGCATCTTCCCGGTCGCGCTCCTTATCGCGACCAGCTTCGTCATGCTCTCGCGCCTTGTCGATTTCCAGGCGCCGATCATGTACGGCTTCGTCGCCTCGACCATCGTCCTCAGCTCCCACAGTCTCGAGGACCGGCACTCGGCGCAGGCCGTGGCCGTGCCCGCGATCGCGCTGCTCGCCATCGCGATCGGCTCGTGGCTGCTGCTGCCGCCGCTGCGTGACCTCACCAACGCAAACGATGACTGGTGGTCCTACCTACCCGGCGAGGTGGCCGCCATCCTCTTCGCGGGTGGCATCGAGGGGCTGCTCTTCACCATGCTGCCGGTGCAGTTCACCGACGGCGCGAAGATCTGGCGCTCGCTGCGGCTGCTCTGGTTCCCGCTCTTCGCCCTGCCCGCGTTCTTCTTCGCCTGGGTGATCCTCAACCCCGCCGCGAAGGAGCTGGACGCGCTGACGCAAGACCGCGTGATCGTCGCGATGGGCCTGATAGGGGCGTACGCCGTCGTCGCCATCGCCACCTGGGCGTTCTTCTTCCTGCGCCATCGCGCCCACCAGCGCGCGGCCGCGGTCTAGCAGGGTGCTGAAGAACGTGGTCGCCGGAGGTGCAGGGGGGCTCCGCCCCCTGTCGGGGGGTCTGGGGGGTGTCCCCCCAGATTCAATTACCTACCTGGGTGGGCGGGCGGGAACGGCAAACATCTGTTGTTCAACACCCTGCTAGGCCCTCCTTGTCGGGGCGAGTGGCCGCCTCGTAGACTGCCGATCGGGAGTGGATGGGGCCCGGTGGCTCCCGCGGTCTTCAACACCGTTGCGGGGCGGTTGCACCGTCTCGGGTGGGTTCGACTCCCATGCACTCCCGCCAGCCAGCCTGATAGCTCCCCAGCTGCACCACATCGAATCCCGCCGAGCGCGTGCGGGGCGACGGGAACAAGACCGACCTCGCGCACGTCGTACTCCACATAGGGCATTGCCCGAAGGGAGGCGACCCATGTGCGTACTCATCACAGCCGCAGTTTCTCTCGTCATGGCCGGTGCGGCGCTGGCCGCAGGGCCCAGCCTGGCGGAGGCGTGCGCCGGGCTGATCGGCTCCAACGGCGCGGTGAACCTCGGCCGCACCACGACGCTCGCCGCCTATCACGACGGTACGGAGCACTACGTTACCGCCTTCCAGTTCCAGGGCGGCGGCGGCGAGTTCGGCTCGCTCATCCCCCTGCCCGCGGTGCCCACGAACGTCGAGCGCGGCGGCGCCTGGACGCTCCAGCGCCTGCAGCAGGAGACCCAGCTAGAAGAGGCCTCGGCGCTCACCGCTACGTTCGCGTTCGACTCTGGGAGGGCTGAGGTGCTGCAGGAGGTGCGCATCGACGCGCTCGACCTGACCGTCCTCAAGGGCGGCGGCGCCGACGTCGCCGTTTGGGCGAAGGAGCACGGCTTCCGCCTCTCGCCCGACGCGCCGGAGGTGCTCGACTTCTACGCCGCGCGCAGCCCGATCTTCCTCGCCGCCGTCTTTGACGGCGCGGCCGCGCTCGAGCGCGGCCAGCAGATCGGCGACGGCACGCCCGTCCACATCACCATGCCCACGTCGAACCCATGGGTGCCGCTGCGCATCCTCACGCTCGGCAAGCAGCCAGAGGACCAGGTCATTGCCGACGTGTTCTTGCTCACCGACGGCCGGCCCGCGCTGCTCCCCGCGCCGCGTGACGAAGGCTTCGCGCTCACTCATAGCGACGCCGCGACGACATCGCTGCTCGATGACCTTCGCTCCGACGACGGCATGAGCTGGGTGCCGGAGTCCGCCTGGCTGACCAAGCTGCAGATCGACACCAGCGCCGCCGACCTGTCCTTCGACCTGGCCGTCGACACGAGCGGCCGGCACGACCCGTCGCCCGTCGCCGCCGGACTCGAGCTGCCCGATGCGGACAGCAACCTCTCGGCGATCGTCTGGGCGCTCACTGCGGCCGCGGCCGCTGCGCTCATTGCAGCCGTCGCGCTGCGGCTCGACACGCCATGGCCGGCGCGGCGCTAAGAACGCTCCTCCTCGCTGCGGCCGTCGTCGCCGTCTCGTCCGGCGGCGGCTGCGGCGGTAGTGCGCAGCAACCGACGTCCACGCGCGTGGAGGTCGCGATCCACTACTCGCACTTCGAGCCGGAGGAGATCACCGTGCCCGCCGGCGTCCCCGTCACCATCGCGCTGCGCAACGACGACCCGATCGAGCACGAATGGATCGTCGGGCCGGCGGACGTGCACGAGCGGCATCGCACAGGCACGGAGCCGTTCCACGACACGCGGCCGACCGAGGTAACGGTACCGGCGCTCTCGACGCGGGTCACGACGATCACCTTCGACGGGCCGGCGGAGCTCGCCTACATCTGCCACCTGCCGGGCCATGAGGCCTACGGCATGGCCGGCACGGTCCGCGTCATCGACGGCTGACCGCCACGCGACTAGGCGACCAAGAGCAGAAAGCCTGATACCATACAGGCGGTCGCGGCGAAGAACATCCAGGCCTGAAGCGGCCGGTTGCTCATGGCCGGGCCCGGGCCCTGGCTGAACGCCCCCAGGTACAGCCCGAAGCCGGCGACTAGCAGCAGAATGGCGAAGACAAACACGTTGCGAACCCCAGGCCAGGCTACGGTCACTTGAGAGCAAGGGCAAGCGAGATGCCGACGCGAGCCGAGTACCTGAAGTTCCGTCATGCGTGAGCGTCGCCGCTTCCTGGTCCGAGAGGACGCGGTCCTCGTCCTCGCGTCGCTGCTGCTCGGCCTCGCCGTCGCCGCCGCGTTCGCCGCCTATCGAGCGGTCAGCGCCGCGGACGACGACGCAGCCGGCCGCCTGGCAGAGTTCGCGCAGAACCTGCTCTGGCCGGGCGTCCTGATCGGCGCCGGCATCGCCGCCGTCGTGGTCGCCGGCTGGAAGGCGAACATCGACTGATGGTCGCCGTCTTCTACGGCAAGGACGACTTCAGCGCGCAAGAGGCGCTCGCGGCGCTGCGCGTCCAGCTCGACACGGACGGCATGCTCGCCGACAACGCCGTGCGCGTCGACGGGCCTTCCGCCAAGCCCGACGAGCTGCTCGTGCTCTGCCAGACGATGCCCTTCCTCAGCGCGCACCGGCTCATCGTGGTGCACGGCCTGCTCGGGCGCTTCGAGCGGCCGGAACGGCGCGGCCGCCGTCGGGCGCCGCAGGACGGGGGCCTGGGCGTCTGGGAGGCGTTCGTGGCCGCGCTCCCGTCGCTGCCGGAGACGACCGCGCTGGTGTTCATCGACGGCGAGCTGAGCGCGCGCAACCCGTTCCTGCAGGCGGTCCGGCCGCACGCCCAGGTGCGCGAGTTCAAGCCGCTCCAACAGAGCGAGGTGGCGGCGTGGATCAACGCGCGCGCGCCGCGCCACGGCGTGACGCTGGAGGCGCGCGCCGTCGCCGCGCTCTCGCAGCTCGTGGGCAACCAGCTCTGGACGCTCGACAGCGAGCTGCAGAAGCTCGGAACGTACGCTGGCGGGCTCCCCGTCACCGAGGCCGACGTTCGCGATCTGGTCAGCCTCGCCCGCGAGCCGAACGTCTTCGCCATGGCCGACGCCGTCGTCGAGGGCCGCGCGCGCGACGCCGCCGACCTGCTCCTCCGCCTCCTCGAGGGCGGCGATTCGCCGCAGCGGCTGCTCGCCATGCTCGCGCGCCACTACCGCCTGCTGCTGCTCACCCGGGAGTTGCAGCAGCGGGGCGTCCGCCCGCAGGAGATCGGCGCCCGGTTGCAGGTGCAGGGCTTCGCCGCGCAACGGCTGCTCAAGCAGGCGCCGGCGCACACGACCGATACGTTGCGCGCCGCGTACCACAAGCTGCTCGACGCCGACCTGAGCGTGAAGCGCGGCATCTTCGACGACGAGACGGCGCTCCAGCTCCTCGTCTTCGAGCTGGCCGGCCTCGCGGGCGTTACTCCTCCGGATGGACGACGGGGTTATAGCAGGCCACCAGGTGGCCCGGGGCGGCCTCCGCCGGCGCCGGCGAGGGAGCGGTCCGGCAGGTCATGACCGCCTTCCGGCAGCGCGGCACGAACGCGCACTCCTCCGTCAACTCGGTGAGGTCGGGCGGCGCGCCGCGGATCGATTCCAGCGGCCGCTTCTCGCGGTCGAGGCGCGGCAGCGTCTCGAGCAGCGACCACGTGTAGGGGTGGCGCGGGCGGCGCAGCACGTCGCGCGTCGGCCCGTCCTCCGCCACCCGGCCCGCGTAGAGCACGACCACTTCCTCGGCCATCTGCGCGACGACGCCCAGGTCGTGCGTGATCAGCAGGATCGAAACGCCGCGCTCGTCGCGCAACCGCCGCAGCTCATCGAGGATGCCCGCCTGCACCGTCACATCGAGCGCCGACGTCGGCTCGTCCGCGATGACGATGGCCGGATTGAGCACGGTGGCGATCGCGATCAGCACGCGCTGGCTCATGCCGCCGGACAGCTCGTGCGCGTACCGCTTGGCGAGGCGCTCCGGGTCGGCCAGCCCGACGCGATGAAGCGCGTCGAGCACCATGCCGTGCGCCTCGCGCCGCCTGACCGACGTGTGCGCGGTGATGATCTCCTCGACCTGCTGCCCAACCGACAGCACCGGGTTCAGCCCGCTCGCCGGGTCCTGGAAGATCATCGAGATCGCCCGCCCGCGAACGCGCCGCAGCTCGTCCTCGCGCAGCGAGAGCAGGTCGCGCCCGTCGAAGCGTACCTCGCCGCCCGTCACCCTGCCGGCGTGCGGCAGCAGGCCGAGCACGGCTAGCGCGGCCGTCGTCTTGCCGCAGCCGCTCTCGCCGACGATGGCGAGGACGCCGCCCCTCTTGAGCGAGAAGCTGACGCGGTCGTTCGCCTGCACGCGCTTCTGGCCGTCCGCGTACTGGACGGAGAGGTCGCGCACTTCGAGGACGTTGCCGGTCATGGTCGAAAGGCCCGGTGTAGAAAGCGAGACAGCGCCCGCCACTGCAGGCGCCGTCATTATAGCGGCGGTCTGGATGCCTGCTGAGGGCTGCTTGCGCGGGCTAGCCGCGGTTGCCGATGGTGGCGAGGACGCGGCCCTGCACCGCGACGTTCTCGGGTTCGGTGAAGATCGGCTTCATCGTGGAGTTGGCCGGCTGGAGGCGGATGCGGCCGTTGTCGGTGTAGATCTTCTTGAGCGTCGCCTCGCCCTCGCGCTTGAGCCATGCGGCGACCATGTCGCCGTCGTCGGCCGAGCTGGTGGCTTCCAGGATCACGAGGTCGCCGTCGTTGACGAGCGCGTCGATCATCGACGTGCCCTTCACCCGCAGCGCGAAGACGTGCTCGCGGCCGCCCGTCATCTCGGTCGCCAGCTCGACGACCTCGTCGTAGGTGGTCGATTCGTCCGGCACCGGGATCGGCTGGCCGGCGGCGATCGTGCCGATGATCGGCACCGGGACGGTCATCGGCCGGCGGCCGCTGCCGTCCAGCAGCTCGATGGCGCGGGAGACCTCGCGGTCGCGGCGGATGTAGCCCAGCCGCTCGAGGGCCTTCAGGTTGTAGTCGACCACCGAGGTCGAGCTGATGCTGCAGCCGAGCTGGATATCGCGAATGCTGGGCGGGTAGTCCTTGTCGCGGATGAACTTGCGGACGAAGTCCAGGATGCCTTGCTGCTTGGTCGACAGACCTTTCATGGCGCTGCCTCCGATCTTCTATTCGGAACGAGTGTTCTGTGGGTCACAATAGCACCGTTGTTCGCTGGTGTCAAGACCCCTGCGGGGTGCTGACAAGCAGATGTCTGTCATTCCCACCCACCCGCCCAGGAAGGTAGTTTGGATCTGGGGGGACACCCCCCGAGCCCCCCGACCCTTCGCTTCGCTCGAGGGCAGGCTCTGGGGCGCCGCCCCCTGTACCCCCGGCGACCGGAGTTTTTTTCGGCACTCTGCTAGTACCTCATCGAAAGACGCCGGCCAGCCGTGTCTGGCAGGCTTAGGGAGGGACTTCGTTTTGCAAAAACACCCTTTTCTTCAGTGTTATGTCGTGTCTCGGTTTGGCGCCGCGCGCGCGCGAGCCCTCCTTCGGGATGCCCGACGCGTTGCTCTCCCACGGAGGATGCTAGCCGCCCCCGGCGAGAGCCGCAACGCCAGCGCGGCGCTGCGGCTCGCAAAGCGAAGCGAGCGGTCCTGCCAGTGCAGGGCCGCTCGCTCTCGTGCGTTCTCCTACGGCAATCAGGTCGAGCCTGGGTGCCGCCCCGGCAGGCCGTGGCCCGCCGCTTCCGCGATCGGCTTCGTCACCGTTCCGGGCTGCCAGGGCGTGCCGAGCGCGGGCAGCAGCCAGCGGTCGATGCCGATCCAGCCGGCCACCTTCCAGCCAAACATGACCAGGATCGCCAGGATGAAGAGCACCGGGTTGGTGCTGGCCGCGCCCGCCAGCATGAAGTTGAAGTTCATCGTCGCGCCGGCCAGGGCGGCGATGCCCGTGAACGCGCCCACGATCAGCGCCACGCCCGCCAGCACCTCGCCGAACGCGATCACCCAGGAGAACCAGGTGTACCACTCGTTGTCGAGCATGTACTTCAGGAAGTCGCGGTACCAGTCGTACTTGATGGCCGGACTCCCCTCCTCCGGGATGGTGGTGGCCCGCTCCCAAAACCCTTTCAGCGGTCCGCCGTCCTCGCCCGGAAGGTTGATCCAGCGCCCGTCACCCCACATCTTGTGCCAGCCCGCGAGCAACCACTGGTAGCCCAGGTACATCCGCGCGAGCGCCCACAGCGGGGCTAGCCGTGTGTCGCTGAAGATGCGCCGGAACCAGGATGGGTCCTGCAACTCTCGTGTCGCGAAGGCCCGTTCAAGAATTGCCACGGCGCACCTCCTCGTGCATGCCGAACACCCGCTCGGTCACCCATTCGCCGACGCCCCACGCCAGGACGACCGCCGCGGCGATCGGCAGGAAAGCCAGGATCTGGTTCTCGTCCTGCCAGGCGTTGACCACCAGCACGGCTGTTACCGCCACGCCCGTCCACGCGGCAATGCCGAGCAGCAACGCAATTGCGCGTTCCATGGGCTCCTCCTTTCCGCTTCTTCAGATGAGCATCGTTGCTTCCGTACGCTCTCTGCAGTGCAACACAGCATCTACCATCGGGCCGAACGGCCCTCTCGGCCATGGGTCCCCCGCCTACACTGGCGCTCCTTCGCCTCGCTCCCAGCGCCAGAACCCGAACGCCCCGAGCGCCGCCGTGCCGGCCAGCAGCACCGCGAAGTGGGCGATGTCGCGCGCCTGGCCGGCCGGCCCAATCGCGGTGCCGAGGAGGCTGGCATAGGCGCCGAAGAATAGGCTCACTGGATCACCCGAACTGCCGTTGCTCTGCACACCGCCGAACAGGACGAGCAACAGTCCGCCGAGGGCGAAACCAAGAGCCGGCGTCTTCCAGCGACGGAGCGCCCCCAGGCCGGCGGCCACGAGGATCAGCCCCATTCCGGCATGGATCGTCGTCGCCTCCGAGTTTCGTTCCGAGACGCTTCCGAAGTAGTCGAGCTCCTCGCCATCCTCCCCCGCGCCATCGGAGTCTCCGAAGGCCTCATCCTGGAGGGCCGAAGGCACGTCCGGCACCCTCAGAAAGGCTGTGGTCCCGCTGATCACTAGGAACGCCACGGTGACCCCGAGGGCGACCTGATGCATTCGCCGGGCTAGTTGCTCCGATCCGCCGAGACGCTCAGCAAAGAATACCGCGAACAGGATGGCCGCCAGGACGAATCCGGACTGTAAGTTCACGCTTCCCGCCGCATCCACTATGTCCTCCGTTCCCGCCCCGCTGGCGAAGATCCACGTGCTTCCCGATCTCTCTTGTCCCTGCTGCCTCTCTCAACCTCCTTCCTTGCCGCCCTCGCGATGCGCCCGCTCAGCCTCCTCCGCCTCCCGCTCGCGCCGTTCGCGCGCCTCGCGGCCGGCCTCCGCCGCGCCGGCCCCGACCTGCTCCTCGGTCGAGGCCTCCTCCTCGGCCTGCGGCACGCGCGCCTCGAGCCGCTCCTCCAACATCGCGAAGTGGTTCAGCCCCAGATAGTGGAGTGGCTTCAGGCCGGCGTCCTCGAGGCGCCACGTCCCGTCGAAGGCGTCCGTCTCCACCTGCGCGGCGATCACCTTGCCGATGAACAGCGTGTGGTCGCCCATCGTGTGGGCGTCCTCCACGCTGCACTCGATGTGGCCGACGCAGCCTTCCAGCAGCGGCGCGTCGACGAGCCGCGCGCGGAACACCGGCAGCTTGGTCAGCTCCAGCTTATTCATGTCGCGGCCGCTCACGCTGCCCAGGTACATGCAGTGGTGGAGCAGCTCCCGCGTAGGGATGTTCAGCGCGAAGGCCTCGCTCGCGCGGATCATGTCGTGCGTGTGGCGCGACGGATGCACCGCGAGGCCGATCAGCGGCGGGTCGAAGCTGAGCGGCGTGACAAACACGGCCGGCATCACGTTGGTGTTCCCGCGAAACGAGGTGCTCACGAGCACCACCGGCCCGCCGCCCAGCAGCCGCCGCGCATCCGTTTCCGCGATCGCCTGTCGCATGCTCCCCCCTCCTCGTTCGCGCCCTCGAATGCAACTATACGCCCATCTTGCCGCCCGTTCGAGAGGCCTGCTACCATGCCGCCCGCATCGCCGCCATGACCACCGAAGCGCCTCGACAGCCGCTGCCCGTCCCCGAGTACTTCCCCGTCCGCTGGCCGGACCCCGCCATGGAGCGGTCGTTCTGGACGTGGGACCAGATGCACCAGCCCCACCCGCTCACGCCCCTCACCGCGACGTTCGAGACCGCCGCCTTCGCCGAGGGCTGCACGGCGGGCTTCCGGGCGATCGGCATGCCGGTCACCTTCCGCGCCCTCATCGCCAACGGCTACGCGTACCAGAGCATGCAGTTCCCCGACGAGAACACGGAGTTCCCACCACCCTGGTGGCCCAACGTCGAGCAGGAGTTCGCGCGACGCCTACCCGTGCTGACGCAGACCTGGCAGCAGGAGTACCTGCCCGAGATGCAGTCGATCAACGACCGCCTGCGCGACTTCGACTACGCCAGCGCGTCGCTGGAAGGGCTCCTCGCCTTCATCGATGAGGCGTACGCGATGCGCGCGCGGGCCTGGGATATCCACATGCAGGTCGTGATGCCGGTGATGGGCGCCGCCAACCGGTTCAGTGACGTCTACGAGAACCTGCTCGGCAAGCCGGCCAACAACGAGCCCTACCTCCTGCTCCAGGGCTTCGACAACCTGACCGTCGAGTCGGGCAAGGCGCTCTGGCGGCTCGGCCGGCGCGCCCTCGCCGAGCCCGCCGTCGCGCGGCTGATTGAGGAGACGCCCGTCGAGCGGCTCCCCGCCGCGCTCGAGCGCTCGGCGCCTGCGTTCTGGGCGGAGGTGCGCGCTTACCTCGAACGCTACGGCTGGCGCAGCGACGCCTTCGAGCTGGAGGACCCGGCCTGGGCGGAGGACCCATCGATCCCGCTCAATGCGCTCAAAGACTACCTGCACGCGCCGGACGACGCCGACCCCGCGCTCGCCGAGGAGCGCTGCCGGACGGAGCGCGAAGAGCTGGAGCGCGAGACGCTGGAGCGCCTGGACGGCAACGAAGGCCGGCCGCTCTTCGAGCTGCTGCTGCCGATCGCGCAGCAGTACCTGCCGATCCAGGAGGACCACAACTTCTACATCGATCAGATGAACACGGTGCTGCTGCGCAAGCCGTTCCTGGAGCTGGGCCGCCGCTTCGCCGAGACGGGCGTCATCGGCGGACGCGACGACGTCTTCTACCTCCGCCGCGATGAGCTCGCGACCGCGGCGGCGCAGCCTCGGTCGCGCGACTGGCAGGCGCTCGTCGCGGAGCGCCGCGCCGAGCGCGAGCGCTGGCGCGGCGTCGTGCCGCCGCGCGAGCTGGGGACGCCGCCGCCGGAGTCGCTACGCCAGAACCCGCTCAGCGCCGCGTTCTTCGGCACGCGGCCGGAGCCGTCGAAGGACCCGAAGGTGATCAACGGCATCGCCGCCTCCGCCGGCACCGTCACCGGCACCGCGCGCGTCGTCCACTCGCTGGCGGAGGCGGGCAAGCTCCAGCCCGGCGACGTCCTCGTCTGCCAGATGACGATGCCCGCCTGGACGCCGCTCTTCGCCAGCGTCGCCGCCGTTGTCGCCGACTCGGGCGGCATCCTCTCGCACTGCGCGATCGTCGCGCGCGAGTACCGCATCCCGTGCGTCGTCGGCACGCAGATCGGGACGCAGGTGCTCAAGGACGGCCAGCGGATCACCGTCGACGGCGCGCAGGGCATCGTGCGGATCGAAGACTGATTCGCTCGCGCCCGGCTCCGTTGCTGCCAGTGACTATCCCCCGACGATGTTCCGTGACGAGGCCCGAATTGTCGGTTGACATCCTCGTCCATCCGGTTATACTGCCACCATGAAGTTGGTCGGCTCCCCCGATCGCAGTCTCTCCGGAGTCCGTCTGGGTTCGGTGCGCGTAGCTGGAGCACGCCCCGTAGCGCCGTAACCGGGCTCTTTGCATTCGAATGTACCAGCCCCCACCGGCGCGAGCCGGCAGGGGGTTTCTGTTTGATCGCCTTCCCCCTCCCCGGTTCCCGTCGGACCCAACTAGAAAGGACTGTGTCCGATGGCAACGAGAGACAATTCGCTTCAGCTTCAACCGCTCTTGCCGCTGCGCCTAGGCTTCTTCATTCAGCCTGTCCACCCGCCATCCCGAAACTATCGAGACGTACTGTCCGAAGACCGAGCGGCAGTAATGCTGGCTGATGAGCTGGGTTACAAAGAGGCGTTCATCGGAGAACACCTAACGGACACTTCAGAGCCAATCACATCGAGCCTGGCTTTCATCGCGAGCCTGGCAGACTCATGCAGGTCGATCGTGTTCGGCACGGCAGTCCTCAACCTGGCTATACATCATCCCGTGACGGTTGCCGCTCAGGTGGCAATGATCGACCACCTGTTAGACGGCCGTTTTCTTTTGGGCATCGGGCCGGGCGTCCCTTGGGACGCGGAAGCGTTTGGGGTCCTCGATATGGACCGCGCTCGCAAGATGTTAGAAGCGATCGACCAGGTCCTCGCCATCTGGTCTGGCGATGCTCCTTACAACTTGCGGGGTGAGTATTGCTCAGTCAGCACCGCTAGAACACTTTGGGCAGAGCTTGGCCAGGGCGTGGTGCCGCGGCCGCTTCAAGAGCCCCATCCGCCCATTATCGTGACGTCAATACGCCCCCACTCCCAGGGCATTGCCAGTGCGGCCGAACGCGGGTGGGGGGTGATCTCCTCGAACTACGTCCAAGCTCATTGCGTGGCCACCCACCTGCCGAAGTACCTCGAAGGGCGAGCTGCGGCTGGTCTGCCGGCCGATCCGAGCGGTTGGCGAGTTGCCCGCAGCATCTTCGTTGCCGACAGCGAAGCTACCACGCGAGCGTACGCGCGCAGTGAAGCGGGACCTTATGGCCACTACTTCCGCAGCATGATGATGAAGCACTCGCGCATCGGCGGCCTGCACCTCTTCCGCACTCACCCGGATCAGCCTGATGCCGAGGTTACACTGCCACAGGCTCTCCAGACGCAAGTCATTGCGGGCACGGCGGAGAGCGTCGTGGAGCAGCTCTTGAGATTCCGAGACGAAGTTGGTCCGTTCGGGACGCTCCTCTACACGGGACACGACTGGGCAGATCCCCGCTTGGCGCGACGCTCCATGGAGCTGATGGCAACGGAGGTGATGCCGCGGCTGAACGAGGCGCTCCGCCGCCCGAGAGGCGTAAAATGACCCTGTCGCGAGCGCTCCACACCCGGCGCTACCCTCCCGTCTTACCTAGCCGACACCTCGAAGTGGTAACTGCCGCGCGCTACCCTGCAGCCATGACCGCGCGCATCCTGGCCGGCACCTGCTCCTGGGCAGACAAGACGCTCGTCGACTGCGGGCGCTTCTACCCGCCGGCGCTGAAGACGCCCGAGGAGCGCCTGCGCTTCTACGCCAGGCAGTTCCCCCTCGTCGAGGTCGACAGCTCGTACTACGGCCTGCCGGCGGAGCGCAACGCCGCGCTCTGGGTCGAGCGCACGCCCGCAGAGTTCATGTTCGACGTGAAGGCGTTCCGGCTACTGACCCAGCACCCGACGCCGCCTTCGGCGCTGCCCAAGGACCTGCGCGAGTCGCTCCCGAAGGCGCTCCAGGAGAAGAAGAACCTCTACCCGAAGGACCTGCCTTCGGAGCTCACAGCCGAAGTCTGGAAGCGCTTCGAGAGCGCGCTGCTGCCGCTCGATAGCGCTGGCAAGCTCGGCGTGATCGTCTTCCAGTTCCCGCCCTGGTTCCTGCCCGGCCGCGAGAGCAGCGCCTACCTGGTCGAGGCGAAGGAACGCCTGCCGCAGTATCGAGTGGCGATCGAGTTCCGCAACGGCCGCTGGCTCTCCGACCGCAACGCCGGGCGCACGATCGAGCTGCTGCGCGCGCACGACATGCCACTGGTCTGCGTCGATGAGCCGCAGGGGTTCGAGAACAGCGTGCCGCCGCTCGCGGAGGCGATGTCGGACATCGCGCTCGTGCGCTTCCACGGCCGCAACACCGCGACGTGGGCCAAGCGCGGCATCTCGCCGGCGGAGCGCTTCGACTGGCTGTACAGCGAGGGCGAGCTGAAGGAATGGCTGCCGCGCATCGACCGCCTCGCCGCCGAGACGAAGGAAGTGCACCTGCTCATGAACAACTGCCGCGAGGACAAGGCGATCGCCGGCGCCCGCCAGCTCGCGCTGCTGCTGCATCTGCCGGAGCGTGCGACCACATAGGTGTCCGAGTCGCCGGCTTTGAGCAGCGCTCTGGACCTGCCGCCAATCGGGAGCGGAGAGTGCAGAGGGGCTCTGCCCCTCTGCCGGGGGTCTGGGGGTGTCCCCCAGGAACAACCTGTGTGGGCGGGTGGGTGGGCAAGAAGAACCAACCTTATCCCCCTACTCCACCGTCCCCGCCACCTCGCCGGCGGGCGCGTCCTCCTCCTCCGGCAGCGCCTCGCCGCGGGCGAAGAGGCGGAGCTGCTGCCACGTGTTGCGCTCCCGCCAGAGGAACCATGCGCCGAAGGCGATCGGCACGATGTACAGGTACGCGTGCTGCACCAGCGCGAAGCTCGCCGCGCGATTGCGGTCGACGTCGAAGACGTTGACCAACGACTCGATGGCGATCGCGTGAAACACGCCGATGTACCCCGGCGACGACGGCACGACCATACCGAGCGCTGTCGCGCACATCACGAACACCGCCGCGCTGAACGGCAGGTCCAGGTCGAACGCCCGCAGCACCGTGTACACCAGCAGCGCCGAGACGCCCCACGACGCCACCGACCAGGCCGTCGCCTCCGCAAGCACGGCCGGCCGCCGCAGCACCGCGAAGCCCTCGATCGCCGAGTCGGCTGCTTGCTCCGCCTGCGCGCGCATGCGCTCCGGCAGGAAGCGCACCGCCCAGCCCACCAGCGCCATCGCGCGGTCGCGGGCGGCGTGCAGCCCGGCCAGCAGCGCCCCCAGCGCCAGGAAGCCCAGCCCGACGAGCAGCGCCGGGCCACGCGCCCAGGCCGGCGCGTCGATGAACGGCAGCGTCGCGATCAGGAACGCGACGACGACCAGCGTATCGAGCGTGCGCTCGACGATGATCGTCGAGAGCGACTGCACACGGCTCACGCGCTCCGTCTCGCCGATCAGGTACGCGCGCGCCAGCTCGCCCATGCGGACCGGCAGCACGTTGTTGATGGCGTAGCCGGCGTTCATCGCGCCGAAGAGGCTACGTAGGCGCAGGTCGCGCCGAGGATGGAAGAGCACGCCCCAGCGCAGCGCGCGCACGTAGAGCGACGCGATCATGAGCAGCAGCGCCAGCGCGAGCAGGCCGTAGTTCGCGTCGGCCAGCGCGTCGCCCACCTCCGACCAGTGGAGGCCTCGGAAGGCCAGGTAGAGCGCGACCGCGCTGACGGCCAGGCCGATCCAGAAGAGCGGGCTACGGAGGAAGCGCACCGTGACCGAACAACTTCTGATGGGAGGGCTGGCGCCCACCGTGGGACAGCACCGCTAGCATCGCCTTCGCTGACATGACCGGCCCTGGTATCCTAAGAGTCATAGGGTTGCTCCCGCAAGCTGAGCTGTGGAAGGATGCCGCCTACTTTGCCGGCTGGTGACGCTTGAACGAACGCTTCAACGAGCTGTTTCAGGACGATGCGTATCTGAACCTGAAGAACGGTCTCTTCAGCTACCAACTCCGGAGGCGGCACCTACGACCGCTGGTGAGCGGCCCGGCCAGCGAACGCATCCTCGACCTGGGGTGCGGGATCTCGCCCACGGCGCCGCCGGCACCAAACGTCGTCTACGTCGACATCTCGTTCGAGGCCCTGCGCCACCTCTCACGCCAACACCCGCAGGCCGGCTTCCTGGTGGCCGATGCGAGCCGCCTGCCGTTCAAGAGCGGCGCCGTTGCCCGGCTGCTCTGCTCTGAGGTCTTAGAGCACCTGGAGCATGACGAGCGGACGCTGCAAGAGATGAGCCGCATCCTACAACCGGGCGGCCATCTGGTGATCACCGTCCCCATCCATCGCCACTATTACACCTTCGATGATGCATACGTGGGCCACTTCCGTCGCTACGAGGTTCGTGACCTGCTCCGCATGCTCGAAGCCTGCGGCTTCCGCATCGTCAGGGTGCGCAAAGTAGCCGCCGTGCTGGAGAAGGCCGCGACCTACGTGATGGCCCGCACGTTCGCGTTCCTTGCGCAGAGACAATCGAGTGGAGACGCCGGAGCGCGGCCCGGGCCACGCTGGTGGTTCCGACCCTACAGGATCGCCAACACGGCGTGGTCGTACGTCTGCTGGCTGGAGTCGAAGGTGACGCCGCTGGCGCTGGCCACGATCGTGTCGATGGAATGCCGGAAGGCGGTCGTGGCCTCCAGCGAACCGGCCGCCGCACCCGTGAGCGGGCGGAGGGCGGCGTCGCGGTGAGCCCCGAAGCGGCTTCCGCCACCCGACCCGCGCCGGCAGCGCTGCCGCGCATACGAAGCGCGCTGGCGGCCTTCGCGTCGCCGGCCATACGCGTGGAGGTGGCGGTGGTCGTCTGCCTGACCGCGCTCGCCGCCATCCTCAGGTTGTACGACCTGATGAGCGTGCCGCCCGGCTTTCACGGCGACGAAGGGCTGGCCGGCCTAGACGCACAGCGGATCCTGGATGAAGGTTGGATCGGGCCGTACTTGCCGAGCGCACTGGGCACAACCTCGGGTGCGTTCTACTGGACGGCCGCGGTCTTCCGCGTCTTCGGCGAGAGCCCCTTCTCCGTTCGCCTCTCCTTCGCCATCCTCGGCATCGCCACGGTGCCGCTCAGTTACGCGGCGTTTCGCCTCATGTACGACCGGCGCATTGCCGTGCTGGCCGCAACAATCCTGGCCGTGATGTCCTGGCACATCCACTTCAGTCGGGTGGCATTCGTCCCGGTCACCTGGCCGTTGATGGAGATGGCCACGCTGGCGTTCCTCTTCGCGGGCATCCGTACCGGCCGCCACGTGTTCTTCGCCTTGGCCGGCTTCGCCTTTGGCGGCGGACTCTATGGATATCTGATCTACCCGATCTTCGTCGTCGCGCTGGGCGTCTACCTCGGGGTGCTCATGCTCACGATGTACCGCCACCGGCTACTCGAGTTCGCTCGACAGATGGCCATCTTCTCTCTCTGCACGCTGCTCATCGCGCTACCCCTCATCGAGTTCGCCAACGACCGCGACAGCCCCTACTGGGACCGCTTCGAGACCTATTCCGTCACCAAGTCCCCCCAGTACAAGGCCGCGGACGGCCCGTACGGCAAGATCGAGTTCTTTACCGGCAGAGCGCGGACGTACTTCCGGGGGTTCGTGGACTCGCCTCCCTTCGACGGCGCCGATGCCACCGGCACGAAGCCCATCCTGGACCGCGTGAGCCCGATCCTAATGCTGTTCGGACTCGGCATCACACTAACGAGGTGGCGGCGGCACGAATATGTCCTCCCCCTCCTGATGCTCATCCTGCTGCCGCTGGGGGCGCTCTCGAGCCAGGACGGGATGTACCGGCGTACGCTCGGGCTGGCCCCAATCTTCGCGCTGCTGGCGGCGCTGCCGCTCGCGCTGGCCTGGGAGTGGGTGGACAAGACGTTCAAGGACTGGCAGACGCGCACCACGAGCTATGTCGTCCTCGGCGGCGTCCTGGCCGTCGTCACGCTCCTCAACTTCAATCTCTACTTCGACGAAGTGCGCAACGATAGTCAGTCGAAGTGGGTCTTCGCGCGCGAGATCGCGGAGGCGTCGCAGTACCTTCGTCACCTAGACGAGGAGCCGTACGTGTATTTCTATTCGGCGCGGTGGAGCATCAACTACGAGACCCGCCTGTACTTGGCGCCCGGCGTTGAGGGCGAGGACCGCTCCGAGCAGTTCAGCCCTGATCAACCCGGCAGCCTGGACGGCATCGACCGGTCGCGAGAGACGCTGTTGCTCTTCCTACCCCCCTACGAGACACTCGTGGAGGAGGCGATCGCTCGCTATCCGGGCGGCAGGTTGGTCCAGGAGCTGGACGCGGACGGCGCCCTCCTGTTCTCCGCGTATCACCTTCCGGCGACGGCTCCCCCGAGCGCGGCGCACTGAGGACCGCTCTACAGGGACGAGAGCTGCGCCAGCCGCGAGCCGATCTGCTCGCGGATGCGCCGGCGGCGCAAGAGCATTTGCAGCAGGTAGGAGATGGTGGACGCCACGTACCGCAGCGAGTTCCCAACGTCTACCGACGAGGAGTCCTCAGCGTACCGGGTGGGGATCGCCACCTCCTCGATGACGAACTGTCGCGACAGCGCAGCGATGATGACCATCTGGCTATCGAAGACGAACTGGTCGGAGAAGTCGTGGTAGGGCATCGCTTGAAGGAAGCGGCGGCTGTACGCCTTGTAGCCGCTGTGGAGCTCAGCGAACTTCGTCCTCATCATCAGGTTCTCAACGAACGTGGTGAGCCGATTACCTACCCAGCGGTAGAGCGGCATGCCTCCCTGGAGCGGATCGCGCCAGCTGCGTTTGAACCGCGAGCCGAACGTGAAGTCAGCCCGGCCGGCAAGGATCGGGGCGACGAGGTCCATCACCATCGTCGGGTCGTACTGGTAGTCCGGGTGGAGCAGCACGATGACGTCACCGCCGGCGGCGAGGGCTGCATCGTAGCAGGTCTTTTGATTGGCGCCATAGCCGCGATTCTCCGGGTGCTCGATGACCCGGATCCCGAGCTCGCGGGCCAGCTCGACGGTGCGGTCCGGACTCGCGTCGTCTACCAGGACGACTTCATCGATGGCGCCCAGCGGTAGGTCGTCATAGGTCTTCTTTAGCGTCCGCTCCGCCTTATAGGCGGGCATGACGACGAGCACTCTCTTGCCCTTTGACATAGCTGGTCTTGCTCCCCCAAGTGCTCCCCTAGGCTATCACGTAGCCGGCCCTCTTGTCAGGATCGGGCCCACCAGCCAACAACGAGCGCGTGTGTGAAGCCGTTACGAGCGGGCGACGACGTTCACCGAGGGAACGGCCGAAAGGGACGCACTCGCTTAGGCGACGCTCCCCTACGGCCCTCGCACGCAGTACAGCGAGTCGATCTTCCCCAAGTGGTCGGGATGCTCGTCGCACTCCGCGAGCGCATCGGCCTCGCGCGTAGCGTAGAGCACGTACGTTTCGCCGTCCGAGGCGTAGTAGTAGCCATTCGCCGCCGGGTCGCCCAGCGGGTCCTGGGGGACCGGATCGACGATGTCCTGGAGGGCGCAGCCGGCGTCCGAGTCCTCGAAGACGCAGAGCGTCTGGATGTTGCCGTTTGTGTTCGGGTACTCGCCTTCCTCCTGGCGGAACTGGTCGAGCGCCTGCTGGATGGTCGTCAGGTCTAGCTGGCGCTGGACGTCTCGCTCCTCCTCGCCGCCCACGGGCGCCTCTCCCGTCGGCGTCTCCGTCGCCGCGCCCGGTGTCGGCGAAGGGCCAGGCGTGAACGTCGGTCCGGGCGTGGCCGTGTCTCCCACCACGGGCGTCGTCACCACCAGCTTCACATCATCCCGGCCACAGAGCTCGGTGACGATGATCGCAAGTACCACGACGGCCAGCGCCACCACAGGCAGGGCGGCCCGAAGGTCGACGCGGACGGCAGGACCCGCCGACATCGCCTAGCCTGCTACCGCCAGCGTCCCAGTCTCGCGCATCGACTCATCATAGGCTGCGCCACACCAACGGGCAACCGAGCCGAACCGAGCCTGCGGGATGAATCCCGCAGCTTCTCAATTCCAGCGAGAAGCCGCGGGTTTCAACCCGCGGGATTGCATTCCTCCTTCCGCTAGGCTGTCGCCTCGGGTTGCGCTCAGCCTTGCCTCCCGATGGCCTCGCCGCTACGCTGAGAGACCCATGGGACCGCTGGCCGGCGTCCGCGTCCTCGATTTCACCGTGTACCAGCAGGGGCCGCAGGCCTCGCTGGTCTTCGCCGACATGGGCGCGGATGTGATCAAGGTCGAAGCGCCCAAGTTCGGCGACCTCGGCCGCGTGATCGGCTCCAAGGGCGAGGAGCGCTTCAGCCCCTACTTCCTCGCCCACAACCGCGGCAAGCGCAGCATCACGCTGGACCTCAAGAACGGGGAGGCCGCGGGCATCTGCCATCGCATCGCCGAGCGCGTGGACGTGATGGTCCACAACTTCCGGCCCGGCGTCATGGAGCGCCTCGGCCTGGGTTACGATGACCTCCGGCGCGTGAACCCGCGCATCATCTACGGCCACGCTTCCGGCTACGGCGCGCAGGGGCCGCGCGCCGGCCACCCGGCGTTCGACCTCGCCGCGCAGGCGCAGGGCGGCCTGATCAGCGTCACCGGCGAGCCCGACGGCTTTCCGCTGCCGGCCGGCGCCGCCATCGCCGACCACGTCGGCGCGCTGCAACTCGCCCTCGCGGTGATCAGCGCGCTCTACGCGCGCGAGCGCACCGGCCTGGGCCAGAAGATCGACACGTCGCTGCTGGGCGGCCAGGTCGCGATGCAGGCCTGGGAGATCCAGTACTTCATCGCGCACGGCTGGGCCGGCCGCGCCGGCCGTGGCCACCACTACCTACCGACCATCTGGCGCGTCTTCCAGACGGCCGACTCGTACGTCGTCGTGGGCGGCCTGCCGGAAAACCGCTGGCC
>Ga0326597_10000283_pt1 | contig 95183 bp, 92 predicted proteins | sample RVTome_12_FD_203789 | JGI IMG/M metagenome (GOLD analysis project Ga0326597, IMG submission 203789) | Soil microbial communities from uranium-contaminated site in the Upper Colorado River Basin, Wyoming, United States - RVT100D185 | ecosystem: Environmental > Terrestrial > Soil > Contaminated >...
TACGGGCTCCCTCCGCTTCCCCCGGAGCCCACTCCTGACTCTCTTCCACTTGCCTCTTCATTTCATGCGTCTCCTTGGACATGGTGTCCTCCACTATCACGTGTCCAAGGAAATGGGGTCCACCTCACCTTCTGCGACAGGTAGTGCCCGTGGATCAGAACCTCACGGATCTGGTCGGCCGCCTCGGGGTACTCGCGCTCCTCCGGGTCGTGGTTCTGCAGCAGGAACTCCCGGTAGCAGTGCTCGATGACCGGCCGGGAGTGGATCTGGATCTCGTCCACCACGCGCAGGATCTCGGTGATCTTGCCGTCGAGCGCGGCCTCGGTGCTGAAGAAGATGTTGCCGTTGGGATGGGCGGTATCGTTGCGGTCATCCACCAGCTTGGCGTAGGTGCCGATCTTGCCGTTGTCGCAGGCGATCAGCTTGAGGAAGCGCAGGACCGTGCGCTCGTTGACCGCGCTGAACACGAAGGGCGACGTGGCTTCGAGCAACGCCTTCTCGTCCCGCGCGAAGCCGATCAGCCCCTTCTCGAAGTCACCGGGCCGCGTCTGCTTGATCTGCCAGATGTTGAAGTAGACGAAGCTCATGGTGAGCATGTGGTAGGCGAGGAAGGCGAACTGGTACTTGCCGTGGGTGTAGTTCGTCTCGAAGGCGTCCCACAGGAAGGCGATGTACTCCTGCTCCTTCGGGCTCTTGAAGGAGAGCGGCAGGTAGTTGCCCAGCTCGGCGGCTTCTTCCATTTCAAACCTGCTGAACAAGTTCCAGTGCTTCTCGTATCAATGGAAGAAGTTCATCGCGGGTTAGTCTCTTCGGAATTGCATCGACGATCTCGCCGTGATGCGGGCCGTTTGCGACAGAGCACAAATCAAACAAACGTGGCTTCAATGCCGCATCGAGAAGTTGGGCGTTGAAAAGGGTGGTCAAGAGAGCCGCAAAACCGCGCTTCGCCTTAACGTCAGCCGCAAGCGAACGGTAGTACTTGGTTTTCAAGACGGTCTCAAAGAGCTTCCGCAAGTTGCCCTGCATCGTCTCCTCTGTAGGCCCGAAATTTTCGTCGAGGTAACGCTCCATGCTTTCGACCAAGCGGGCATGATCGCCCTTGCGATCTTCCTCTACATCCAAAGCGACGAGTTCACTGCCGTTCTTCCTATCGGAACGAACTTGCAAGGTCTTGCTGTCCGGCATCTTGTCGCAGAGCATGTGCAGAAAATCCCTCTTGTGTGTGAAGACGTTTAGCTGCTTCACAGTCGGCGACAACGCCAACAGCAAGCGGGCGGTGGCCTCCCGCCGGGTCTCGTCTAGGCTGGAGAGTGGGTCGTCAAACACGACGATCTGCTTGTCGAGGTCCCGCATCTTCTCCAGCGCCGCCATGAAGAACGCGAAGGCTAAGGTGCTCTTGTCACCCTCACTCAGCGTATTCGTGAAGCACGGTGCGTCATCCTGCCGGGTTGTTAGCGGGACCGTGTGCCGCAATATGAGAAAGCCGAAATCGCTGTAACTTTCATTTGCCCGCTCGTCCGTCTTCCCGGTCAAGCCGGTAATGGTGAAGTCCGTTCCGAGGGTCGCGAGAAGTTCGTTGATGCGCTTCTGGTAGGTGTCGAATATGGTCTTGCTGAAGTTCTCAAGCTCCTTCTGTTTCGCGTTCTTCTGGTTCTGGAGATCGCCTGCTTCCTTTTTTGCTGCCGGGTAGTCGGCTACCCACTTTCTCCATTCCGAGGCAAACCGCTTATTGATTTCCTGTTCTATTGCCAAGGCTGCGCGGATCGCCGCTACGTCGGACTGTGGAAGATTGGCAACGTGCTGGTTCGCCTTCTCGGCAAAAGCGGAAACCGCCGTGTTGTACGCTTCGACCTCTGTGTTCAAGGCAGCAAGCTCAGCGGCAAGTGCATCGAGCTGCGAAAGGTCGGCACCGGAATTCGGGTCTTTCTGCTTCTTCTCCAGCTCGGATTGAACGGTGCGCTTTAACTCGGCAAGTCTGGCGCGGCGCTTCTCAACGGTTGCGGCGATATCAGACAAACCGACCACGCCAAGGTATGGTTCCCACTGGTGCACCGTCGCAAGATTTGCGTTGTGGGTCGATACCAGTGCCGTCAGGTCATTGTCTAGATTCCACTTCTGAAGGGTGGCGACTTGCTTGGCTATATCTTGCTGATAGGTGCGGAATGTCTCGTCGAAGAACTCTCGGTATGTCTTCAAGAGGTCGGCGGCATTCTTGAGGTCTTGGCCGCAGAAAGGACAATCCGCCAGCATCAGGTCTAAGCCTTGCCGGATAAAGTGCCTTGCCTGAGTCTTATCCTTGAAATTGCGGTCAATGTGGGCAAGGACATGCTTCTCAGCGGCTTCGTGGGCGACGGCCAGAGTCTTAGCCCCCAGTGTTTTTGTGGTGGTTAGATCGAACGACGGGCCCGCTATTTGCCGAGGAATGTCGAGTGCCCGGACAACCACCTCGGACTCCTTGGACTTGATGTCCTTCTCCAGTTTCTGAATGCGTGCGCCAACTGCAGCTTCGTCTTCGGGAGCGACGGCAAGGAATGCCTCCATCGATAGCGTGAACCCGCCCCGGTTGAACTGCCCGGCAAGATTCGCGGCCTCCTGGCTCTTGGCCTTCTCCTTCGTTTTCAGTGCAGCCAGTTCCTCGGCAAGTTTGATGCCCTGCGCCCCGATGATGATCCTGTGAATATTCTTCCTGTGCTCATGGCCTATTTCGTGAGCGAGGATGTTTGCATTGATGAACGGCGCGTCGAAAATCTGTATCGCGGGGAACGGCTTATCCCAGCTGGTTCCGTTGAAATAGTGGTTCACCCCATCAATGACAATAACTGCTTCCGGTGCGGCGCTGGCTCCCAATGTTTTCCGGGCGCGGATCAATTTCGGGTCGTCATCGCGGAGAGCGCGAAGGACATTGACGAGAGTGGACTTGCCGTAAGCATTTGGGGCAAACACAAAGGTGTTCTTGTGCCAGTCCAGGGCATTCGCCTGAGCCGAGAAGTCGTAGAACTTACCGATGTTCTTCAGTCGTTTGGCCTTATTGATCATGTCCCCCCCAAACGCGGGCAAGAGTTCCCTGGATCTTCTTCTCGAAACGGGCGATCAGTTCGCGGTTGGCGGCGACCAGCACCTGCTCGGCTTCGATCTCGGCGACGATGTCTTGTTGTATGGCAAGTGGTGGAGGGGGATAGTGACGTTGCGGACAAGTTCGCTATTCAGGTTGTTGACTACACCGCCCGTCGCTGCGCGTTCGAACTGCTTGAGCACGACGTTGGAGCCAAGGATACTGTAGAGGAAATCTCGATCGAGGCCGTCCGACGTATCACGCAGCAGCAGCCACCCGTCGTGTATGCATCCGTCGATCGCCATGATGTACGGCCTACCGAAGCTCATCGAGTTCGAGAGGATGAAATCACCGGGTCTGACGCGCCTGGACTTGGCCGCACCTTCTGGAGTAATCCGCTCCTTGGTCTGGGTGATGTACTTCGCGCCAACCTCGGCATCACCGATCTTGATCCAGTTGACGCCGTCCGGTTCCCGAGTAATAAACGCGTGAATTGGGCGTGGTGATGCGCCCCTCTCGACAACGCACAGCTCGCCAATTGTCACCATCGGCCAGTCGGGGTGGATGGGGATGTGGGGGCGGTAGTTGTCGAGGACGGCGCGGGCGCCGTCGATAACTTTCTGGTAGCCCTCGATCTCCGCCACGATCTCCTTCTGCACCTCCAGTGGCGGTAGGGGGATTTGGAGGGATTCAACGTCCGATTGGTTGATGCTGGGATAGGCGCCCTTTCCGCTCATGCGGACCATCTGATCGACCGATCTCTCGTCTCGAATAGTCGCGATGAGAAACCCAGGAAGCAGCCTGTCTGCTTTGGCACGCAGCACAGCAAAGCCGGTTGAGGCAATGGCTCGCTCTGGCACATCGGTGAGCATTGCAAACGCTTTGAGGTTCGGGCGAACCGTAGAAACTAGGACATCATTCGGCTTGACTGCTCTGCGCGCCCTACTCGGGGCTTCCGCTGTGGACACCTTGTTCGCGCCAAGGAACTTCCCGGACTCGTTTTCGACGCACGAGATGTCGATGTAGTTGAAGTGAGAGTCGGGATAGAGGTTGGCTGGAACAGCAGATTCAGGATTGATTTCACAAACCTCCGCAAGCGTGACGTGAGGAAAGTGCGCGGATGACGCATCACCCTCACGATACCGCTCCCCGCTCAGATTGTAGTCGCCATTCGCGGCGATCTTGTCCGTCGGCACGATCAACCCGCAGGTGGGCTGGAAGCCCTCACCCTGCCCTCTCCCAGAGGGAGAGGGTTCTACAGTCTCTCCCGTCCGCAGGCGGCGCAGGTATTCGGCGAGTTCGGCCTGAACCTGCGGCAGGTCGTTTTTTTCGATGGCGCGCCGCTGGGCGCCGAGGCCGAAGCCGTCGTTTGCGATCTTGAAAAAGGCGATGGTGTTGGCCTTCTTGGCCAGCGACTTGTCGAGGATCAGAATCGAGGTCTTCACGCCGGCATACGGATTGAACACGCCCGCCGGCAGCGAGACCACGGCCACGAGCGACTCCTCCACCAGCAGCTTGCGCAGTTGTTTGTAGGCGGTCTGGCTCTGGAAGATGATGCCCTCGGGCACGATGATGCCGGCGCGTCCGCCTGGCGTCAGGTGCTCGGCCATGTAGTCCACGAACAGGACCTCGCTGCGCTTGCTCTGCACCGAGAACCGGTTGTGCGGCTTGATGCCACCCTTCGGCGACATGAAGGGCGGATTGGCGAGAATGACGTCGGCGTAGTCGTTCCAGCGCTCCTGGCTGGTGAGGGTGTCGTACTCGAAGATGTGCGGGTCGGTGAAGCCGTGCAGGTAGAGGTTCACCAGCGACAGCCGCACCATGTCGGGCGAGATGTCGTAGCCCTTGAAGTTCTGCGCCAGCCGCCCGCGCTCGTCTGGGGTTAGAGAAGAAACAAACATGGATGAACAGGATTCACAGGATTCTGAGTTCTTATCCTGTGAATCCTGTTCATCCATGTTAATTCTGTTGGACTTCAAAATGTGTTTGTAGGCCGAAATGAGAAAACCGGCGGTGCCGCAGGCGGGGTCGAGCACGGTCTCGTGCTTCTTGGGGTCCACCACCGCGACCATGAAGTCGATGATGTGGCGCGGGGTGCGGAACTGCCCGGCGTCGCCCTGCGAGCCGAGCACGGAGAGCAGGTACTCGAAGGCATCGCCCAGGCGCTCGGAGTGGTCGTACTCGAACTCGTCGATGACCTTGAGGAAGGCGCGCAGGGTCTCCGGGTCGCGGTACGGCAGATAGGCGTTCTTGAAGATGTCGCGGAACAGCGGCGGGATGCCGGGGTTCTCCGGCATCGTGGTGATGGCCTCGGCGTAGAGGTTCAGGGTCTCGTGGCCGCCCAGCCCGGAGCGCATGAGCTTGGCCCAGCCGTAGCGAGCGAAGCCGTCGGCGAAGAACTTGCGGCTGCCGCCCAGCTCCTCGCTCTCGGCGTCCATGTCGTCCATGAACTTGTAGATGAGCGCGATGGTGATCTGCTCGACCTGGCCCTTGGGGTCGGGCACCTTGCCGACGAGGATGTCGCGGGCGGTGTCGATGCGGCGCTTGGTGTCGGTGTCGAGCATGGGGTCCTTTACTTACATGGATTCACAGGATGTACAGGATTCTGTCCTCGGCCCTTGTTCATCCTGTCCACCCACGGTTGAAATCCTTGCTTCGTGTGAAGCGTTTGTATTCTAGCTTTGGGTTCCCGAAATTGATGAGCAGGCCGACTTCGATGCCGGTGGCGTTGAGGTAATTGATGATCTGAGCTTGGTGCTGCGGAGCGATTGCCCTGACCGCTTTGAGCTCAACGATCACTTTTCCCTCAACGAGGACATCGGCAAGGAAGTCGCCGACGCACTGGCCTCGGAACATGACCTTGATGGGGTGTTGTCCGGTCGCCGATAGGCCTCGTTCTCGTAAGGCCAGAATGAGAGCCTTTTCATAGACCGATTCCAGGAACCCTGCGCCCAACTCATTGATCACCTCGAAGGCGCAGCCGATTACGGCTTTCGTGACGCCCTCGTGTTTCAGCGCCCGATCCTGCCCATCCTGTTTATCCATGTCGAATATCAGGCGGCGAACTGGTTCAGGGACACGTAGTCCTTGATGTACTCGGGGACGAGGGCGCGGTACTTCGGAGGTACGGCCTTGAAGTCACGGGTGGAGAAGACCGGATTGGTGGCCAGATCCGTGAACTGGCGGCTGTCGATGATGTCGCGCACGCGGCCGCTGGTGGCGTAGGCCTTGAAGTAGGTCTTGATGGCCGGAATGGCGGTGGCTTCGTCCGGTTGGTAGTCGGCGACGAACTTGGCGAATTCCTCCTCCAGCAGCTCGTCCTTGGACTTGAAGCGCGGGATGAGGCCGAAGACCTTCGCCAGGATCTCGCGCAGGGTCAGGCGGCGATCGACGGCGGCGGCTCTGCGCAATTTGTCGAGGGTGTAGTACTCCTCGGGCTTGTCGAAGACCTCGCGGTTGACGTAGTCGATCACGCGGTCCCACTGGCCGGCCTCGACGGCGGCGACGATCTCGGGATCGTCGCGCACCGCGTCCTCGAACCGTTCGAAGAACATGCGGTCGATCTTCATCCCCTCGTAGCCGATGGTCTCTTCCTTGACCATGGAGAGGATGTCGGCGCCGAGGTGCTCGTAGGTGCCCTCGTACACCACCGGCCCGCTGCCCCCGCCATCGTCCCGGTCCCTTTCCTTGGGCCTGGGGAGCTTGAGCACCTCGTCGTAGTTGAACTCCTCCTCGAAGTACTCGCAGTTGGCGAAGAAGTCGCACAGCTTGAAGGTGGTCTTCTGCGGCTGCGTCACGGCCGCCTTTCGGGCGTTGTCGAAGAGCTGGTCGAGGAAGTCATGCTTGCGCGTGCCGCGGCCCTTGATCTGGATGAAGTCGGTGGGCGAGAAGATGGGGCGGAAGAGGCCGAGGTTGAGGATGTCGGTGCAGTCGTAGCCGGTGGTCATCATGCCGACCGTCACGCACACCCGCGCCTTGCTGGTCTTGTAGGCGGGGAGAAAGTTGCCCGAGCCGAGCAGGTTGTTGTTGGCGAAGTTGATGGTGAACTGCTGGGCGTCGGGGATTTGGGAGGTGACCTGCACGGCGAAGTCGGACTGGTACTTGCCGGGGAACATGCGGTCGGCCATCTGGTTGAGAACTTGCGCCAGCTTGGCGGCGTGGTTCTGGCTGACGGCGAAGATGATCGACTTGCCGATCTCGCCGCTAACCGGATCGCGCAGGGCGTTCTCGAGAAACGTCTTGCACAAGAGCTGGTTGGTCGCCTCCGAGAAGAAGCGCTTCTCGAACTCGCGCTGCTTGAATGCCTCCTGTTGGTCCTCGCCGGTGTCGTCCGTGCATGTGACGACGAAGCCTTCTTCGGAAAGGAGCGTGGTGGTGATCTCGGTACGGGCATCCACCACGGTCGGATTGATGAGGTAGCCCTCCTTCACGCCGTCCAGCAAGGAATAGCGGAAGGTCGGCTGGCTGTTCTCGCAGCCGAAGGTGCGATAGGTGTCCAGCAGGAGGCGGCGCTCGGCCTCGCGCGGGTCGCGGGTGGTGGGTGTGCTCTTGTCGAAGCGCCTGAGGTAGTCGCGCGGCGTGGCCGTGAGGCCGAGCTTGTAGCCGATGAAGTAGTCGAAGACGGCGCGGGCGTTGCCGCCGATGGAGCGATGCGCTTCGTCGGAGATGACGAGATCGAAGTCGGTCGGCGAGAAGAGCCGCTGGTACTTGTTGTTGAAGAGCAGCGACTGCACGGTGGTGACCACGATCTCCGCACGGCGCCAGTCATCGCGGTTCTCCTTGTAGATGACGGTCTGGAAGTCGGCCGACAGCGCGAGAAGCGACGATTCCTTCCGCTTCCCGGCCTGATCCTCTAGCTCCAGACGATCCACCAGAAAGAGTACGCGCTGGGCATTGCCGGAGCGGAGGAACAGCTTGACCACGGCGGCGGCGGTCAGGGTTTTGCCGGTACCGGTGGCCATCTCGAACAGAAAGCGGTCCTTGCCCTCCTTGACCGCTGCCTGAAGCCGGTGGATCGCCTTGAGCTGGTAGGGCCGAAGGAAGCGGAGCTTGTTGGCCTGGATGTAACCGGGACGCTCCGCCTCGTTCCGCCACGCCGCCTCGGATTGGTAGGTCGGGCGCTGGGTCAGGACGATGTAGTCCTCGCCGACGTGCTCATCGACGAGACGCCCAGGGCTCGGCACGACCTTGTGGTATCCGGTGACGGAACCGGGCGTCGGGAACACCGTGATGATGTACGGGTTGCCTCGCTCCAGATCCCAGAAGTAGTGCAGATTGCCGTTGGACAGGATGACGAAACGGCAGTTCTGCGAGCGGGCGTACTTCCGGGCCTGCTCCTTGCCGACCAGGGGGTTCCTGTCCTCTGCCTTGGCCTCCAAAACGAGGAGCGGGAAACCCTTGGCGTCGAGGAGCAGGAAATCGACGAAGCCCTTTTTCGTTTTTTCGAAGTCGTCACCGAGAGCGTCGAGGTCGCTCGCCGTGATCGTCACGCTCGGTTCGAGACGGATGTTCGCCGGGCCACTTCCGTCGGGGAAGAATCGCCACCCCGTCGCTTCGAGCAGCTTGTTGATCTTGATGCGAGCGGTGGCTTCCTTCGCGGACATTCAGGTCCCGGTCTCAGCAGTCGTATTCAAGCGGTATGGCCGTGGATCGGGTAGCTCCGTGTCAGTCTGCAACGGCCACGAGGATTCAGTTGATCCGTCGAGGGTTACACCTTCAAGGTGAAGGTACGGTCGCCTACAACCGCGCTGCAAGGGTTGTTAACGGCGCGTCGCGAATCGAGCCACTGGTCGGAGTGTCTGAATGAAGCTGCCGAAGTGCGGGGAGGTCGTCGTTCCCCGAGAGAAGGTCGTCGACTATCTGCTCTCCCAAACCCATCCGGTCGGTCGAAGCAAGGCGAAGTTCTTCCGTGGCCTTGGATTCCACCCTGCCGATTGGGAGATGCTGGCCGATGCGCTCAAGCAGGTGGCGATGGACAACGAGGTGAGCGGGACGGAGCCTTCTCCCTTCGGGACACGTTAGAGTCGAAGGACCTTTGGAGACCGCGGACGGGGAAAATCCCGTTGTTCGGACCGTGTGGTTCATTGAAAAGGCGCGAGAGGTTCCCCGTTTTGTTACCGCCTACCCATTGCCACGGAAGCAAGTCTCATGATTAACGATCTCGATACGGTAGTACTCACCGTCGACCTGCCAGACGTGGGCCTGAAGAAGGGTGACGTCGGGGCGGTCGTGTTGGTGCATGACGGCGGTGCCGGTTATGAGGTGGAGTTTGTCACCTTCGCCGGTGAGACCGTAGGCGTGGTTTCGTTGACCCCCGAGCAGGTGCGGTCCATGGGCCGTCGAGAGCTGCCCCACGCCCGGGCGATCGCTTAGCTCGAGCTTCTCGCCAGGGATCGTCAGTCGGTAATCGCTCCCTGTGCATCCCCCGGTGCGAACCAGCGGTACACCGCCGGTAGGACCAGCAGGGTCAGCAGGGTCGAGGTGATCAGGCCGCCGATCACCACCGTCGCCAGGGGGCGCTGCACCTCGGCGCCGGCGGTCGTTGCGGTGGCTTGTGTGCGTTGTAGACTTTGCGGGACTTGTCATACGGAGATTGAGCCATGTCGACTACTAGCTTGAGCGTTCGCCTGCCCGCCGAGATGCTGGAGCAGTTGGAGCGGTTGGCCGAATCCACCGGGCGAACGAAGTCCTTTCTGGCGGCGGAGGCGCTGCGTGGTTACCTGGAGCGCGAGGCGTGGCAGATCGAGGAGATCGAGAAATGGATTCAGGAGGCAGAGGCGGGCGATTTCGCCTCTGACGACGAGGCGCGGGCAGTGGCCGAAAAGTGGAGGGGTCGTTGAGGGTCCGCTGGCTGCGGACTGCGCTGGCGAATCTGGAGTCCGAGGCACCCTACATCGGGGCGGACAGTCCCGCCGCCGCGGCCAGGGTGGTGGAGCGGATCCTGGCGAGCGTCTCCCACCCGGCGGATCATCCGGCCCTGGGGCGCTCAACGAGTCGCCCCGAAGGGGCGTCCGGCAATCCCCCTCCCGCCGGGAGGGGGCCTGGGGGAGGGCATGTGGAATGAGCGCTACGTCCGACGACCGCATCCACGCCCTGCCCGTTCCGTACCGCGTGCGGGAGGAGACGGTGGAGATCCTGCGCGTGTTTCACACCGCCCGGAAATGGCCCGAGGCGCTCTGATTTCGTGTGGCGTGCAGCGCCAGAGGTGTTCCTCGCAGGTGTCATCCTGTGCTGTCCCCCGGTGCGAACCAGCGGTAGACCGCCGGCAGCACCAGGAGGGTGAGGAGGGTCGAGGTGATCAGGCCGCCGATCACCACCGTCGCCAGGGGGCGCTGCACCTCGGCGCCGGCGGAGGTGGCGAGGGCCATGGGGAGGAAGCCGAGGCTCGCCACCAGGGCGGTCATCAGCACCGGCCGCAGGCGCACGGTGGCGCCCTCGATGGCGGCGGCGGCTGGCGTGAGCCCCTGGATCTGGCGGTCGGCGATGTAGCTCACCAGGACCACGCCGTTGAGCACCGCCACGCCGAACAGGGCGATGAAGCCAACCCCGGCGGAGATCGACAGGGGATAGCCGCGCGCCGCCAGGGCCAGCAGCCCGCCGGTGAGGGCCAGAGGGACGTTGAGATAGACCAGAGTCGCGAGGCGGCCGGAGCCGAAGGCCGAGTAGAGCAGGACGAAGATGGCGAGCAGCGCCAGGGGCACGAGGAGCGCCAGGCGCCGGCCGGCCGCCTCCAGGTTCTCGAACTGGCCGCCCCAGTCGAGGACCCAGCCGGGCGGCAGGTCGACCTGTGTGGCGACGGCCGCCCGGGCCTCCGCCACGAAACTCGCCAGGTCGCGACCGCGGACGTTCACCTCCACCGTGGTGCGGCGGCTGACGTTCTCGCGGCTGATCTGGGCCGGGCCGTCGGCAACCTCGATAGTCGCCACCTGTGAGAGGGCCACCGGCCGCGCGCGGCCGGTGGCCGAGGCGAGCAGGGGGATGGCCAGCTCCCGGACCCGGTCGAGGTCGCGCACCGAGGCGTCGAAGCGCACCTGTAAGGCGAACCGCTTCTGCCCCTCCACCACGGTCCCGACCACCTTGCCGCCGAGGGTCTCGACCACGTCGAGGACGTCGCCGGCCGCCAGGCCGTAGCGGGCGATGGCGGCCCGGTCGATGCGGATGCGCAGGACCGGCAGGCCGGTGGTCTGCTCCGCCTTGGCGTCGGCGGCGCCGGGGATGCGCGACACCACCCGTACGATCTCCTCCGCCAACCCGTGCATGCGGTCGATGTCGTCGCCGTAGACCTTGATCGCCACGTCCGAGCGTACCCCGGAGATCAGCTCCGAGACCCGCAGCTCGATGGGCTGGGAGTAGCTGAACACCGCCCCGGGTACTTGCTCCTCGAGGGCCGCGTCGATGGCCTCGATCAGCGCCTCCTTGGAGGCGAAGCGCCAGGTGTCGGGCGCATTCAGGATCAGGTAGGTGTCGGAGATCTCCACCCCCATGGGGTCGTTCGCGATCTCCGGACGGCCGGTGCGGGAGATCGCCGTAACCACTTCCGGGAAGTGATCGCGGATCGCCCGCTCCACCTCCAGGCTGATGCGGTTGGACTCGTCCAGAGAGATGGAGGGCAGTCGCCAGATCTGCATGGCGATGACACCCTCGTCCAGCCGCGGGATGAACTCCGCACCCAGGAAGGGGAGGACAGTGAGGCTGGCGCCGAAGCACAGGACGGCAGCGGCAAAGGTGACGGCCGGCCGGCGCATGGCAACCCGCAGGAGCGGCCCGTACGCCCCGCGGGCGAGGCGGAAGAGCAGCGGCTCCTGCTCGCTCACCCGCTTGAGTACCAGGGAGGCGAGGACCGGCATGAGGGTGAGGGCCGCGACCAGGGAGGCGGCGAGGGCGAAGACCACGGTCAGGGCCATGGGGCGGAACATCTTTCCCTCCACCCCGCGGAGGGCGAGGATCGGCAGGTAGACGATGAGGATGATCCCCACCGCAAAGACCACCGGTCGGGCCACCTGGTGGGCCGCGGCGCGGACCTTCTCCAGGTGGGGGGCACGGTCGTCACGCCGCTCGTGGAGCAGGCGGAGGATGTTCTCGATCATCACCACCGAGCCGTCGACGATGAGACCGAAGTCGATCGCCCCGAGGGACATGAGGTTGCCGGACAGGCCGGCCCAGCGCATGGCGGTGAAGGCGGCGAGCATGGAGAGGGGAATGGCGGAGGCGACGATGAGCCCGCCGCGCAGGTTGCCGAGGAGCAGCAGCAAGACGAGGACCACCAGCACCCCGCCCTCGATGAGGTTCTTCGCCACGGTGTGGATGGTGCGGTTCACCAGCTCGGTGCGGTCGTAGAAGGTGTCGATGGTCACCCCGGGCGGCAGCCCCGGCCGGATCTGCTCGATCTTCGCCTTGACCTCCTGGGTGACGGTGCGCGAGTTCTCCCCCAGGAGCATCATCACGATCCCCACCACCGCCTCGCCGCGGCCGTCGCGGGTCGCCGCCCCCTGGCGCACCATGGGGGCGAATTCGACCCGGCCGAGGTCGCGGATGTAGATCGGCGTGCCGTCACGGCCGGTGGCTACCACCACCTGGGCGAGGTCCGCGAGGCTCTCGATCAGCCCCTCCCCGCGCACCAGGTATTGCTCGCCGGCGTGGGTGAGGTAGGCCCCGCCGACGTTGCGGTTGTTGCGCTCCAGGGCCTCGACCACGTCGCCCACGGTGAGGCTGTAGGCGGCGAGGCGGGCGGGGTCGAGGGTGACCTGGTAGGTCTTGAGCTCGCCGCCGAAGGCGTTGACCTCCACCACCCCCGGCACCGAGCGGAGCTGGTAGTTGACGAACCAGTCGAGGACCTCGCGTAGCTCCATGGGCGTGTAGCACTCGGCCGTGTCCGGTGCGTCGCCGCACGGGTTCTCCGCCTGCACCTCGAACTGGTAGATCTCCCCCAGGCCGGTGGAGATCGGCCCCATCTCCGGCTCGCCGTAGCCGGCCGGGATCTCCTCCCGGGCCGCCACCAGCCGTTCCCCCACGAGTTGCCGGGCCCAGTAGATGTCGGTGCCCTCCGCGAAGACCACGGTGACCACCGACAGGCCAAACTTGGAGACCGAGCGGATCTCCTCCAGGCGGGGTAGGCCGCTCATGGCGGTCTCCACCGGGAAGGTGATGAACCGCTCCACCTCCTCCGGCGCCAGGGAGGGGACCGTCGTAAGGACCTGTACCTGGACGTTGGTGACGTCGGGCACCGCGTCGATGGCAAGCTGCCCCAGGGAGCGGATGCCGGCGATCACCACCAGCAGCCAGGCGGCGAGGACCAGGAGGCGATTGTTCAGGGAGAAGTCGATGAGGCGGTGCATGGCGACCTCGCTATGGGATTGAGCCGGGTTCCCTCCCCCATCGGGGGAGGGTTGGGGTGGGGGCGCGTCGGACGGGCAATGCGTTGAGTGCGTTACCGAACCAAGCGCTCATTCCACACGCCCTCCCCCTGGCCCCCTCCCGAGGGGAGGGGGTCTCATGGGACTCCCCTCCGGGGAGCGCCGGTCTAGTGTTCATGCCCCTCGCCCATCCCCTCTTTGCCGGCCTCGGACTTGAGAATGAACCCGCCGCGGGTGACGACCCGCTCGCCCTCGGCGAGCCCCGAGCGGATCTCGACGTAGGCCGGCCCCGCTTCACCGAGGACCACCTCGCGGCGCTCGAAGTGGCCCGGCCGCTCCTCCACGAAGCAGATGGATTCTCGCCCGTCGCGCTGCACGGCGGTCCGCGGCACCGCGACCACCGGCTCGCCCTCCCCGATGGCGATCTCCACGCTGGCGAACATGCCCGGCAGCAGCCGTTCGTCCGGATTCGCCACGACGATGCGGGCACGGGTGGTGCGGGTCTCCTCGTCCACCGTGCGGGCGATGAAGTCCAGTCGCCCCTGGAAGCGCTCCTCTGGGTAGGCGGCGACGGTCACCCACGCCTCGGCACCGATCGTCAGGCTGCCGAGATCCTTCTCGTAGACTGCCGCCTCCACCCACACGGAGGAGAGGTCGGCTATCTGGGCGGTGGCGGTCTCCGGCCCCACCTGCTCCCCGAGGGTGGCGTGGAGGGCGATCACCTCGCCGGCGATGGGGCTGGTGAGGGCAAAGATGGAGTGGGAGTGGTCGTGGTGGGGAGCCAGCTCATCGGTCTGGGCCTGGGTCATGCCGTAGAGATGGAGCTGCTCTTCCGCGGTGTCCAGCCGCGCGTCCACCCGGGCCAGGGCCGCCTGGGCCTCGATCTGCCGTTTCTCCGCGGCGATCCCCTCGGCCCGCAGGGCCTCCACCCGTGCCATCTCGGCCGTCGCCAGGGCGCGCTCCGCCTGCAGCTCCAGGTAGGTGGCTACCGCCTGGCCCAGGGGGAGGGAGTCGAGGTAGATCACCGGCTCCCCGACCTGCACGCGATCTCCCAGGAGCTTCACCAGGCGCACCACCTTGCCTTCCACCCGCGGGGAGAGGTGGACCTCCCGGTAGCGGTCGAGACCCACCTGGCCGGTGGCGGCGAGGGTCTGGGCGAGGGGGCGACGGCTCACCGCCTCCACCTGGATCCCCGCCGCCGCCACCTGGGCCGGGGAGAGCTCGACCACCCCCTCCTCGTGCTCGTCGTGGCCCTCTTCCTGGTGGGCCTCGCCCGCGTGGTCGTCGTGGTTGTCCTCCGCGGCCAGGGCGGGCAACGCGGCGAGGAGCAAGAACACGCCGAATGCCACAACTCCTCTAAGGAAGGCAGGAAGGCAGGGGGGTCTGAGCAACCGTCCTGTAGGGCGGACTTCAGTCCGCCACACGGTGGACTCACTCGGTCTCGGTATCGGCCGGTTGAAACCGGCCCTACCCATTTGCGCCGTATGTTTGTGCCTATCTGTGTTCATCCGTGGTTCCTCGTGGGTCGTGCTGGGTGGCCAGGGGATCTGCCCCTACGGCCCGATCGAGGTCGATCCGTGCCCGCCACGCATCGAGCAGGGCTTGCAGGTGGTCGAAGCGCGCCGCCACCACCTGGGCCTGGGTGACGGTGAGGGTGGTGAGGTCCATCTCGCCCAGCTCGTAGGCGCGGTGGATGCGACCCAGGTGGGTATCGAGCCCCGGCAGGATCTCGCTGTCGAAGAGCGCCAGCTCCTCCAGCGCCGCGACCAGGGCCGTGCGGGCCCGCTCCATCTCCTGGTGGAGTTCGGCGCGGACCCGGCCGGCGTCCGCGGCCAGGCGCGCGAGTTCGGCGCGGGCCGTGCCGATCTCCCCCTGCCGGCGGTGGAAGAGGGGTAGGGGAAGGGAGAGGCCGACGCCGACCAGGGTGTCGCGGCTCTCCTCCTCCCCGGCGTGGGCGCTTACCGTCAGGTCCGGCAGGCGGGCGGCGCGGGCGAGGGCGAGGTCGGCCTCGCCCGCCTGTCGTTGCCGGTCGAGGGTGGCCAGACGGGGATGGTCCGCCAGCAGCGGCTCAAGCTCCGCGAGGGGCGGCGGCGCGGCAGGCGGCGCCGGCGCCACCGGCGTCACCGCAGGGAGGTGCTCCAACCCGAGGGACACCGCCAGCTCCCGGCGGGCCGCGGCGCTGGCGCGTGCCTCCTCCAGCCGCCGGCGTAGGGCCTCGGACCGCGCCAGGGAGGCCAGGGCGACATCCGCGTCGGCCACGTCGCCCGCCGTAAACCGGGCACGGGCGATCTGCACCAGGCGGTCGTTGAGGGAGACCATCTCCGCCGCCACCTGCTCGCGGCGCTGCGCGACCGAGAGCGCGGTGTAGGCCTGGCGCACCTGTGCGGCGACGTCCACCCGCAGGGCACCGAGCTCCGCCTCCAGGGTGTCGCTACGCCGGCTCACCGCATCCAGGCGATGGCCCCGCTGCCCCGCCACTTCGAAGCGCTGGCTGAGCGATACCTCCCAGTCAGTGGTGGTGTCGTCGGGACCGTCGCGGTTTGTCCAGTCGCCCGCCAGCGCCGGGTTGTCCGGCAGCCATTGCCGCGCCGCGGCACGCTCCCCTCTCAGGCGGTGGCGCTCCGCCTCCAGGGCGCGGATGCGCGGGTGGTGCTCCAGGGCCCGGCGCAGGGCGGCCGCGAGCGTAAGTGGCTCATCCGCCGCCACGACCGGCACGGTGAGGAAACAGGCGACAAGGGTGCAGCAAATAACTTGCGGTACGGTCCACACGACCCACTCCTGAGAACGTCCCACCCCGACGGGGGGCAGGGGGTGGCGTTGGGGCCGCCGCGCGAGACGGCGGCCGACGAACGTCAGGAGAGGGTTTGGGGCGGACGGTCGATCCCGCGGGGTTCGACCGCGGGTAGCTCTTGCCGGTCTACGCCGTGGCCCGGGGGCGCTCCCACCGGGGGCACGACGGTCAGCTCGGTGACGGCCTCCCACAGACAGTGGCAATGGCCGGCGTGGACCGCGTGGTCTACCCCATCTTCGTGGGCCGGCTCATCGGTCTCGACATGGCTGGCGAGGACGGTGGCGTGAACATCACCCTCTTCCCCGCAGCATAGATCGACTCCCAACCCCCAGGCGCAGGTCACCCGCGCCGTGAGCAGGGCGAGGACGAGGAGCAGATAGGCCGGGCGGGTGACCACGGCGGCCACGGTATCGGCAGTCGCCTGGAGCAGGCAAGGACGCCTAGCCCGCATTTCTCACCATGACTCTGCTGCGCCCGCGCGACTGCCCGCATCTCCTGGCGCACCTCGTCCGAGGTAGGAGCCGGTTGCACCGGCGATCCGCGGCCGGTGGCCGCGGCAGGCCCTCTCGGGCCTGGGTCGCCGAAGGGATTCGGCTCCTACCGCGATTCCGGGAGTGCGCCGCGATCTCCCAACCGAGGGTAGGAGCCGGTTGCACCGGCGATCCGCGGCCGGTGGCCGCGGCAGGCCCTCTCGGGCCTGGGTCGCCGAAGGGATTCGGCTCCTACCAGGCGGGCAGAGCCCGCCCTACGCCTCATCCATGGCCTTCGTCTCCCCTGGCGGGTTCAGGGACGGACGCTCGCTACCGCCAGGCGTAGGGCGGCGAGGAGGGAGTCGGGGCGGGCGACGCCGTGGCCGGCGATGTTGAAGGCGGTGCCGTGGTCCGGGGAGGTGCGTGGGAAGGGGAGGCCGAGAGTGGTGTTCACCCCTTCGTCGAAGGCGATCATCTTCAGCGGGGTGAGCCCCTGGTCGTGGTACATGGCGATCACGGCGTCGTAGTCGCCGTGATAGGCGGCGTGGAACAGGGTGTCCGCCGGGAGTGGTCCCTCCACGGCGATGCCCTCGATCTGAAGGGCGGCGACCGCTGGGGCGATGATCTCCACGTCCTCCCGCCCGATCTCGCCGCCCTCGCCGGCGTGAGGGTTGAGGCCGCACACCACGATCCGCGGCGCGACGATACCGGTGTCGACCAGCCAGCGATGGGTGAGGCGGGTCACGGAGGTGATGCGCGTGACCGTGATCAGGGACGCGACCTTCGCCAGGGGCTCGTGGATGGTCACCAGGGCCACGCGGAGGGGGCCGCCGACGAGCATCATGGCGACCTCACGGGCGCCGGTGAGCGCGGCGAGCATCTCCGTGTGGCCGGCGTAGGGGGCGCCGGCGAGGTGGATGGCCCGCTTGTGGATCGGCGCGGTGACCAGGCAGTCGGCCTGGCCGGCGAGGCACAGGGCGGTCGCCATCTCCACCGAGGCCACCGCCTGGCGCCCTGCCACCGCGGAGCAGTGGCCCGGCGTGACGGTCGGGCCGTCCTTGATCCCGGCGCGATGGCAATAGAGGGTGCCGGTGAAGGCCGCCTCCTCGGGCGGCGTCTCCTGCACCGCCACCGCCACGTCGAGGCCGAGCTGTGCGATGGCCCGGCGCAGCTCGACGGGCGCGCCGCAGATCAGGGGCCGGCAGGTTGGCCGGTCGGGGGAGGTGAGGGCCTTGACCACGATCTCCGGCCCGATCCCCGCGGGGTCGCCGAGGGTGACCACCACGGCCGGGAAATTCTTCCCCTGGCCCCCGGCCTCCGGCCCCTGACCCCTGACCCCGGACTCCTGACGCCTGCCGCTCACCACGACTCCCCCACCTCCTCCACCCGCTCGACCCGGTAGAGCTCGGCGGCGCGCCCCTTCGCGACGTTGCCCGTGGGTACCTCGGCGACGGTGGCGTGCAGGACCTGATGGCGTGTGCGGATCACCAGGGTATCGCCCACCTTCAGCGCCCGCCCGGCCTTCGCCACCTGGCCGTTGACCGTGATCGCCCCGTCCTCGCACAACTCCTGGGCGAGGGCCCGCCGCTTCACGATCCGCGCCACCTGGAGGAATTTATCGAGACGCACCGGTTTGCTCCCCCGCAAACGGTGCGGTCGGGATTCCTCTAAGGAATGCAGGAAGGCAGGAATTAATGTTCCGGCCGGCGCTAAGCAGATGACCTAACCTTTCCAGTTTCACCGTCCACCGTTTGGAACCACGGAATCCACGGCCAGGCACGGAAGCAAGAACTTTGTGATCCGCATGCGAATCCGTGTCATCTGCGGTTTCAAAAAAATCTGGTCTCCTACCTTCCTTAGCGGAAACGGCATCATCGCGATGGCTGGAGTTACTGGCTGCGGTATTCGCGCAGGGCGGTGCGTACCTTTTCCAGCAGGTCGCGGCCGACGACCTCGGCGTGGGCGTCGTGGAGGGGGAGGGCGAGGCGGCGCCAGGTATCGCGCTCCTCAGGGGTGAGCTGGATCACCGCCACGCGCGCGTCGCGCATGATCGCGAGGATCTCCGGGGTCAGCGTGCGCACCCCGGCGCGGCCGCGTTGGGCCTCGGCCAGGGGATCGCCGAGGAGAATCTTCTGCAGGTCCGGCGGCAGCTCCTGGAGCAGACGCTGCGAGTAGACCACCGCGCCCGCCTGGTACATGTGCTCGGTGAGGGTGAAGTGGTCGATCGCCGTGTGCCACGAGGCGGCGGCGGCGAATAGCGGCGAGTTGTCGAAGGCGTTTACCACCCCGGTCTGGAGGGCGGAGAGGACCTCCGGCAGGGAGAGGGGCACGGCATTGGCGCCAAACGCCTGCCACATCTTGAGGTGGAGCTTGGACTGCTGGGAGCGCACCTTGAGGCCGGCCAGGTCGGCGGGCCGGCGCACCGCCTTGCCACGGGTGCCGACCGAGCGCCAGCCGTTCTCGTTCCAGCTCGCCAGCACCAGCCCCTTGGCCGCGAGGCGCGCGCGCATGTCATCGAACAACACCGTGTCGAGGACGTGGTCGACCTCCGCATCGTTGTTAAACAGGAACGGCAGCTCGATCACCTCCAGGGCTGGCAGCACCGTGGCGAGGGCGGCGGTGGAGCCGCCCCACCCCTGGATGCGGCCGCGCTTCAGGCTGGCGAGGGTCTCCACCTCGCCGCCGAGCTGGCCCCCCATGTAGAGCTTGAAGTCGATGCGTCCGCCCGACTCCCGCGTGATGCGCCCCTGCATCGCGAGGAGCTGCTCGGACCACGGGGTCCCCTCCGGGGCGATGGTGGCGAAGCGCACCGTGAAGTCGGCCGCCATCGCGGTGGCAGAGGCGAGGCAGACAAGCAGAGCGGTGGTCGAGAAGAGGCGATTCGTCATCGGGCAACTCCGAGTCTGCTCCATGCTCAAAAACGGCTGAGAACCGTTCACGCATCGTCACTCGAACAGCTCCCCGTACCGCGCGAGCAATGCCTGGGCGCGCCGCTGCTCGAGGGTGTTCTCGGGTGTGACCTCGGGAATGGCGTTGGCCGGGGCGTCGATCACGTACTGGAGCTGGGCGCGGAAGGTCTCGGGGTCCTGCGCCTTGGTGGCGTATAGCTCGGCGAATAGCAGGCGGGTCCCGAAGAAGTCGGGGAAGCGCCGCACCCCCTCCTCGAACTGGGCACGAGACTGGGCGAGATCGCCCCCCGGCACCTTGGTGGGCAGGGCGCCGAAGAAGCGGAAGGTCGCGCCGTAGTAGTAGTCGTCATCCAGCTCGCGCACGCGCTGGAAGTACGCCTCCAGGATCGATTTGTGCTTCAGACGCACCAGGAGACCCTTGCTGGCGACCCATTTGGCGAGGCTCGCGCCGGTCCACATCACCAGGCCGACCTGGTCGGGAGTGGCCGACCGCAGGGCGGCGCGCACGTCGTCGTGCCGGGCGAAGGCCTGTCCGAAGGCCGGGTTGCGAGCGAGGGCGCGCTCTCCCTCCTCGATCGCCTGTAAAAACAGGGCGTCGCGGGCCATCGCGTCCTCTTCGATGAAGTTGGCGACGTAGTAGTGGGCGCGCACGAGGCGGGTCTGGAGGTGGACGTCGTCGGGGACGAGGGTCGCGAGCGTCTGATAGAGGCGCAGGGCCTCGCGGGCCGGGTCGGGGTCGAGGCGCTCGGCCCAGTGGCCCTCCGCGTCGGCGAACAGGTCTGCGATCTCGGCTGCGGTCACGGCGGGCGCGACGGTGGGTGTCGTCTCCGGCGGCGCGATCGCGCTACGCCGTCCGGCACAGGCGAGACCCACGGCGAATGCACAGAGGAGGATGAGCCAGCGGGCGATGCGCAGATGGGTCATGGGTCCCTTGGGGAGTTCGGTTAGTTGAGGCGGACACTATGCCAACGCGGGGTAGGGCTGTCAGCTTCCGCAGGGCACGCCATCGTTGCCGGCTGACCAGGGGGCGATGAACGCGGGAAGCCAGGAAACCAGGAAGGGGGAATGGCGAGGTGCGACCTTCGTGGTTTCCTGGCTTCCCGCGTTCCGCAAACGGCCTGTTGCACCGTCCGGGATGCCGACAGAGGCCATGGTGAGAACCGGCCGCCATTCACTCCACCCTTTCCGTGCCCTTCGTGGATTCCGCGGCCACCCCCAAGGGCCGGCGCGCGGGGGTGGGTCAGCGATCGGGGGAGGGCGACGAGGTGGGGTGCTCCATGCGTGCGGCGAGGTCGGTGAGGAGCTCGAACAGGAAGGGGTAGGCGTAGAGGTCGGTTGAGGGCTGGTAGATCGTGGCGACCAGGCCGCGATCGGTCGACGCGATGTCGAAGTGGAGCAGGGGATAGAGGGTGCGGAGCCGGTCGCGCACCGGGGCGGGGAGGAGGTCCTGCACGGCGGAGGCGTCGTCGGCGGTGACCACGAACCGCTGGTCGAATTCCCGCTCCCCGGTGAGGCGCTCGTCGTGGCGGGCGAAGGGGCGGCGATAGATCCCCCCCTGGCGAATCGCCCAGGCCATGCGCTGCGGGTTGCGACACGTGAGGCGGAGCGGAAAGACGTCGTTGTGGGTGCGCCCCTTGCGCTGGCGTTCGAACGACCAGTGCAGCGGGTAACCGTCCTGTTCCCAGGCGAGGGTCAGGAGGGTGGTGGTCCCCTCGCCGAGGCGGCCACGGGAGCGGGTCTGGTCGCGGGGCACGGTGCTCAGCTCGCCACCCACGTGCTCGGCCAGGGCGGCGAACAGCCGGCGGTAGCGCTCCTCGGCCCGGCCGCGGTAGAGGTCGATCCCCTTGGCCAGGGCCGCCAGGAGGAGGAGGGTGAGGAGCAGGCGCAACCAGCCCCGGGCTTCCTGGTGGGGTGCCTCCAGGGAGAGGAGCACGGCGGCCAGCAGGGACGCGGCGGCGAGGATGACGACGAGCCGCCGCAGATCGGCATTACCCCGCATCGCCCACCCGGAATCCACCATGTCCGGCCGCGGCCCGCATCTGGTGGCCGTGTCCTCGTATTCTTGCGACCAGGAAGCCGAGGATCAGCAGAAATGGAGGCTGCCCTGATCCGGCGACCATGGCGCCAATTTTTAGGGCCGGTTTCAACCGGCCGATGCCCTTCTCAACGAGTCTTGGCGTCCGGCGGGCTCACGCCCGCCCTACGTAGCGCGGCGTGTCCGGCACGCGGCGCGGTTTCCGCCGATTGCCACGGAGTCGTCATGTCCCCGGCGGGAAGGGCGGGACACGGCATCCGGCGTCGTCCTCCCGAGCTCACACGTCGGCGGTCAGCTCTTCGATGAGGTCCTTGACGGTGACGATCTCGGTCAGCCGGTAACCGTTCGCCCCGGAGAAGAACAGGCCGGTCTCCGCGATCCCCTGCTGGGCGTCGGCGAGGCGATCGGAGATGCAGAAGCCGACCTCCCGTGCCTCCTCGCCGTGGTTGCACGGCGTCACGCAGTTGGAGATGCACTTGATCGCGGGTGCCGTGCCGGCCTTGACGTCGCGCTGGAGCTGGGTGATGACGCCGCGTGCCGGGTAGCCTACCGGCGAGTGGATGAGCTGAATGTCTTCCTTCTTGGCGTTCAGGATCACCTCTTTGAAGTAGGGGTCGGCGTCACACTCGTAGGTGCCGATGAAGCGGGTCGCCATTTGCACGCCCGACGCGCCCATCGCCATGAACTTGTCGATGTCGCTTCGGTCCCACACCCCGCCGGCGACGATCACCGGGATGTCGCCCCAGTTCTTTGCCTCCTCCAGAACCGCGGGCAGGAGGTTCTCGAGCTGGAAGGCAGGGTCTTCGCATTGCTCCATGGTGAAGCCCTGGTGGCCGCCGGAGAGGGGCCCTTCCAGGACCGTGGCATCCGGCAGACGGTCGTAGCGCTTCTGCCAGGTCTTGCAGATCAGCTTGAGGGCGCGGGCCGAGGAGACGATCGGCAGGAGGGCCACGTCCGCCTTGCCCACGTACTCAGGCAGGCGCAACGGCAGCCCCGCGCCCGAGATGATGAGCTGCGCGCCGGCGGCCACCGAGTCCTTCACCACCCGGGCGTAGTCCGTGATGGCGCACAGGATGTTGACCCCGACCGCACCCATGCCACCGGCGATCTTCCGCGCGTCGGCGATGATCTTGGCGAGGGCCTTGGCATTGTGCAGGTTCTCGGGCTTGACCGGCCGGCCGGCCTTCATCTTGGCGTAGTTGGGGTGACGGTAGCCTGTGCACACCGTGGAGACGATGCCGATGCAGCCATTCTTCGCCACGTTGCCGGCGAGTCGCTCCCACGACACACCGACACCCATCCCCCCCTGGATGATCGGGTGCCGGATCTCTAGGTTGCGAATCTTTAGATTGGGTAACTTCATTGATGACTCCGCCGAAGATTTCCGTAGTTTACTACGCTACCCAGTCGCTGTGGGGAAGTCAGGAAATGGCCGGCGGCGGCCCCGTGGCGGGTGATTCGCGGCGCTCGTGCGCGTGTCATGCGTCAGCCGGGATCCATCCCGGGCCCGTGCCCGGAGCGGGAGAGGCCGGGAAGGTGCCGGCACTCCTGACACGGACACCGATGGCGAGCGCGCTACCTTGCGGCCGTGGGTGGTGACCCGTAGGGTTTTCCGCCGTCGACCCCGCTGCTCGCTACACCCCCGCGATGACCACCCTCTCTCATCGGCTGCCGGAGATCCTGCGGGATCCGCAGGTCCTCGCCCTGCTCGGGGTGATCGCTGTCGCCCTCGGGCTGGTGGTCGGGTTTTCCGACGCCATGGCGCCGTTCTTCGCCGCGGCGGTCATCGCGTATCTGCTCAACCGGATGTTGCGAGTCCTTGTGGGGTGGGGGCTGCCACGGTGGATGGCCTTTACGAGCCTCTACCTGGTCTTCTTCGTGGTGCTTTCCTGGGCGCTCTTCTGGCTCCTGCCCGCGGCGGCTCAGCAGCTCAAGGCCCTGGTGCTGGATCTGCCGCGGATCATCACCAAGCTTCAGCAGACCGTCGGCGAGATTCTCCATCAATACGAGCCCTACCTGGGCGCCGGTTATGTGCAGGAGGTGACCAATCGTCTCTCGGAGCAGCTCACCGCCATTGGCGAGGCCGCGGTGGCGGGTCTGCTCCAGGGGCTGCCGGGGGTCGTGACCCTCTTCGTGTACCTGGTCCTCGTGACCTTCCTGGTGTTCTTCTTCCTCAAGGACAAGGACCAGATCCTCGCGTGGGTGGGGCGGTTCTGGCCCCGTGACCGGGCGCTGCTGAACCGGGTGCTGCACGACGCGGACGCCCAGATGGGGCGCTACGTGACCGGCAAGTTCTGGGAGATCCTGCTGGTGGGGGTGTGCACGGAGGTGGTGTTCGTCTCCCTCGGCCTGCGCTACGCCTTCCTCCTCGCCCTCCTCACTGGCTTCTCGGTCCTCATCCCCTACATCGGGGCCCTCGCCGTCACCGTCCCGGTGGGCCTCCTCGCCCTAGCCCAGTGGGGGCCGACCTGGGACGCGGGGTGGGCGCTGCTGGCGTACGGCATCATCCAGCTCATCGACGGCAATGTCCTCGCCCCCCTCATCCTCGGCGAGGCGATCAACGTCCACCCCACGGCGATCATCCTCGCCGTGCTGGTCTTCGGCTCCATCTGGGGGATCTGGGGGGCCTTCTTCGCCGTGCCCCTGGCGGTGGTGGTGAAGAGCGTCCTCGACGCCCTGCCCCTGACGGGGTCGCCGGAGAGGCCGGCCCCGGCGCCGTAGGTCGCACCTCGTCACACGGCGCGGTGCAGGGGAGTCGGCCGTCGCTCGTACCTCTGCCCGCGCTGCCCGTCCGCTCGGTAAACTTTGAGCAGGTCAACCCGGTGCGGAGGCCAGACCGTGGGTGCATTGGCCGGGACCCATTGGACGCAGCAGGAGGTGCGCGAGCGGATCGCCGTGCGGCTCGGCGAGGCCGAGGTGCCGCGTCGCTTCAAGCTGGTGCGCGACACCACCGAGTTCTTCGCCATCGACTACAACGACGTGATGGTCCTCGACCACATCCCCTACCTGATGCGCAACTACGAACGCGAGGGGCGCTTCGGCCTGGAAGACGAGCCCAAGTACTGGGTCCGTCGCGCCATCGACCTCACCACGGGCGAGACCAAGGTGGTGAAGCTGGTGTTCGATGAGGTGCTCGAGGCGAAGGTCGGCGGCGTCGTCTTCCACTGCGTGCGCTCGGCCCACAAGGAGGCGGCCGTGCTGGACCTGACGCGCGGCCTGGCCAGCTTCATGCAGGGCTTCTCCGCCAGCGATGCGGCGGGCAACACCGTACGGGTCCTCGACTACATCTCCGGTGGCCGCCTCGACACGCACGTCTCCAGGGTCAATCGGGACCACGAGGCGTACTATCACGCAGCGCTCCCCGGCCTGCTCGCCGTGTACGCCGAGCTGGTCGCGGCGATCGGCCGCCTGCATGGCCAGGGCTACAAACACGGTGATATTCGCCGGGACCACATCCTCTTCGACCCGTCGGGCGCCACGTGGCGCTGGATCGACTTCGACTTCGACTACGCCGCAGAAGCCAACCCATTTGGCTACGACCTGTTCGGGCTGGGGAACATCCTGATCTTTCTCGTGGGCGGTGCCGATGTCACCACCCAGAGCCTCGCCCGGGCGGACGCGCCAGCCCTCGGGCGCCTCACCGCGGACGATCTGAACATCGTCTTCAGCTACCGCGTCGCCAACCTGCAGAAGGTCTATCCCTACATCGACGACTCCCTGGCCTTCGTCTTGCGCCACTTCTCGGCGGGCGCAGACATTTTTTACGAGGACACGGGCCAGCTACTGGCCGACCTCGCGGACGTGCGATTCGCGTGACCAAAGGAGAAAGGCCATGACAACCCTGCGATCCATCGAGGGCGACGGCTTGAAGGAGCGCCACCTCCTCGTGGCGGTCGATGGCTCGGAGAACGCGCGCCGCGCCGTCTCCTTCGTGTCCGACTTCTTCGGGGGCTATACCGGCTTCCGGGTCACCCTGCTGCACATCGTCCTGGAGCCCGCCGCGGGCCACTTCGGTAGCGAGGCGGAGCGCCGCGCGTGGATCGCGGAGCGGGAGGCGCAGGCGCGCGCGACCCTGGACGGCTACCGCGGCCTCCTCGCCGAGGGCGGGGTGCCGGAGGGGCAGGTCGACGTCCTGATCGAGGTGGTCCAGGCCCCGTCCATCGCCGACGCGATCCTCGGGGTGCAGGAGTGGCTGCAAGGCTGCACCATCGTCGTCGGCCGCCGCGGCCTGTCCAAGAAGGAGGAATTCCTCCTCGGTTCGACCTCCAACAAGATCCTCCACGGCGCGAAGGGGTGTGCCGTGATGGTGATCGAGTAGAACGTCATTTTTCATCCCAGAGCCACCGAGGCCACGGAGAGCCAAGCCGAGTGACACACACCATCTCTGTGGTCTCCGTGTCTCGGTGGTGAGATTCCCCACGGGTATCCGCGACGACACAGTCGTTATCGGGGTGGGCCGTCATGGACACGGAAGGGTGGCTACGGAAGGGTGACTATGGAGAAGATGAGGGCGGTGGCGCGGTCGGTGGGGAATCGGCTGACGGTGCGGGCGCTGGAGGGGTGGGCTGCGCCGGTGGCGACGGCGCCCCTGACCCTCCCCGGCGCGGGTGGCGGATATGCGGTGTTGTTCCGGTTCGGAGCGGTGGCGGCGGTGGGGCTGGAGCCGGCGGTGGAGGAACGGCTGGTGGAGCAGGCACGGGAGCTCATCAAGGAGCCGCGGCGGTCCGTGGTCTCGGAGGAGGTGACGATCGCCGTAGGGCCAGGGGTGGACGAGGGGGTCGATACGGATGGACGCCTGCTCCTGCGCGAGCTGTCCGTTGGGCGAGCGCAGGTGGTCGCGAGCGTGCTGGCGAAGAGCGCGGTCCTGGGGGACTACGAGGGCGAGGTCGCCGCGGTGTTCGAGCGTATCGAGCCGTTTGCCGCGGAGCTGCGCGGCGGAGGTCTGACCCGTGGTGGTCGGGCGCTGTTGCGCGAGCTGGGGGATGTGTTGTCGATCCAGTCGCGGATGGTCGGACGGGCGGAGGTCGGCGAAAAACCGGAGATCACCTGGGATGCGCCAGAGCTGGACCGGCTCTACGAGAAGCTGGCCAAGGAGTACGAGCTGCGCGACCGGGAGCAGGCGCTGGTCCGCAAGCTGGATCTGATCTCGCACGCGGCGAGCACCTATCTCGGGCTATTGAGCGACCGGCGTACCCTGCGCGTCGAGTGGTACATCGTCATCCTGATCCTCGTCGAGATCCTGCTCTTCGTGTACGAGTTGCTCCGCACGGGGTAGCCCGGAGCGGCGTGTGGCGAGGGGATGTGGCGCAGATGAAGGCCTCGTGCGGATCGGTGGTCCTGCCGGTGTGGAGCGTCGCGTTTCTGGGGTGCTCGGGGGTCGAGCCGGCTGAGTGCGGCGCGAAGCGGCTCGGGTATATCAACGCCCCGGCACCGGCCACCCTCGTCCTCGGGGCGAGCCCGATCGGTGCGGGCATCTTCCATCTACCCGCCTTTCTCTGTGAGGATCGGCGGCCATCGCGATTGGGGCAGGAATCCGCACCGTGGGTGGGGCGGGCTTCAGCCCGCGGCACGCCGAAACATCTCGAGAGCACGGCGTCGGCCGGTTGAAACCGGCCCTACAAACGGGCGCCATGCCCACCCGAGAGAGCGCTGCGCCTTATTTCTGCCGATCCTCACAGCGATCACCGGGACCTTGGCGCGGGTGAAGGCCGAGGGTCGGAGGGTGACGTCATCGTTCTCGCCCAGGCGCCAGGAGTGCCCAGGGCGTACATGGCCGCGGGGGACGCGCTGGGCAAGCTTGGCGTTTCGTCGTAGGTCGACTCCCAGGAGGGGGCGGTCGATTGGCCGACGGACTTCCCACAGCGCCGAGCCGCCGTCGCCGCAACGCTTGGGACGGGATCCCGGGGCGGTCCCGAGCCGGGGCGTGGCCGCCTGTGCATGGTTGTGTGGGGGCTTGTCGCGCCCTTTCCAGGGGCGTTCCACAAGGTCTCCACCGGCGGTTCACAGAAAGTTCACAAAAACTGGACGAACATGTCACATTCTTCTTGACGCCTTGGGTCAGGGAATGTACAAGCCCCGGTCACAAGCCGTTTCTACCACGTGGGTCGGGCGTCGGTTCAGGGAGAGCGTACAGGTGGCCGAGAAGAGCGGTCGGGTTTTCACGCCGATGGAGGTGGCGGAGATCGTCGGGGTTACCCGGCGCCAGCTCCAGCACTGGGATAAGACCGATCTCGTCGCGCCCAGCCAGCGGACGGCGGGAGGCCATTCACGCTATTCCTTCCAGGATCTGGTCGCGCTCAAGACCGTCAAGCGGCTCCTCGATGCCGGGGTCTCCCTGCAGAAGATCCGTGGCAGTGTGGGGCGCCTGCGCCAGATCCTGCCCACCATCCGCCGCCCCCTGGCGGAGCTGACCCTGGTGGCCAGCGAGAGCGTGGTCCTGGTGATCTACCAGGAGAGTGCCTTCGAGGCCCTGACCGGTCAGGAGTGGATCATCGATGTGGCGGCGTTGCAGCGCGACGTGGACCGCTGGCATTGCCGCCTGGGGTTGCCCCTCGGGGAGCCGGAGGCGGCGGATGACACTCTCCCGACGACGGCATCGGCTCGCACGGCGGGTGCCGACGGATAGCGGACGTGGTGATGCCGGACTTTCACAACATTGCAGCGGGAGTGTGAATTTTCGTCCATGCCGATGGTGGCAGGCGTCGCGAAAAGAGGGGTCCGGAATGCACAAGCCGGCGGTCGTGAATCAAGAAGGGGGGTGCGGCAAGACCACCACGGCGATTCACATAGCCTCAGGCTCGCGAGGTGAAGATTGCGGGCAGCTTCAACGACTGGCGCCCGGACGAGAGCGTCATCACTCGCCGGGAGGCCGACGGGACCTGGCAGGAGATCGTCTTCGCCCAGCCTGGCAGCTACCAGTACCGGCGGGTGGTGGAGGGCGACCGGGCGGCGGACCCGAATAGCGAGATCCCGGTGTCGAACTCCCTCGGTGGCGTCAATTCTGTCCTGCATGTCTGAAGGAGGAACGCAAGACCCATAGACCATCCCTCGGTTCGGTGTTGCAGGCAGCGGCCTGCCTGCCCTCCGACGGGGAGCCCCTACTCGGAAGCCGATGAGCCCTCCCAGCCCCGCCGAGCCACGGTTGCAGGAGATCTCGCACCTCATTTTGTCCACGAGTCGTGCGAAATCACCCCCTCCCTCGCCCCTGCAACCGGCCTCGGCGACTTCCGAACCCCGTCGGAGTCTTCCTCCCCGCGTGATCGCGGTCGGGTCTGCAACGGACCCATTCGTTACCACCTTCACTGCCGGCGCGCGGGCAGTGGGGCTCCGGGCGCGAGGCCGCCGGGTCCTCCTCCTCGATGGTGTTGAGCAGCCGCCTGCGGCATCTCCTCGCCATCGAGGCGGGACCCGAACGCCCGGATCCCAGCCCGATCGAGCTGCGTCGGACGGGACTCACCTGGGCGAGGGCCCATGGCCGGGCAGTCCGGCGAATGATCGCGCGCCGCCCGATGCGACGCTGTGGAGGGCGGCGGAGGCCGAGGCCGACGTCGTGGCGGTGCTGCTTACGTGCCGCTCCCTGGCGGAGTACCTCGCCTGGTTCTTCGCCCCGTGGCAGGAGCTCCTGGTCGTGACGGACCCAGCGGAGGACGCGACGTGGCGTGGCCAGATCGACGCCCCCGCGGCCTTGCTGGTCGCCGATGGCCGCCCCCGGTCATGTCCGGTACCCACCGGCTACTTTCTCGATGTGCTGGCGTCCCGCGTCGGTGGTGCGCTATGACCCCGCCGCGGCCGCCGCGGGCGGTGCGCTGCCACGGTCGTCCACTCGCGTGGCTGGGCAGACGCGGCGATCTCTCTGCGACCCTACCCGGCGGTTATCGCCATCAGGCCCGGTGCGCTATCGGCCCGCCGTACCGGGCCGGCCACCCGATCATGAAAGGAGTGGTGTAGCCATGAGCACTGACTTGCCGCGAATCGAAGTGGTGCCCTTCCATCGGCCGGAGGAGCTGCGCGACGCCCTGCTCGGGAACCTCGACCAGTTTCCCCAGCCGTTGCGCATCCTGGATACCGACTTCGAGGTGTGCGGGCGGGAGGAGCACACCCTCCTCGGGGTGGATGGCGCGCAGCGGTTGGTGGCGATCATCCCCTTCGTCGCGGGCAAGACGGTGCGGGTGGAGGAGGTCGTCGTGGTGATGCGCACCCTGGACAACTTCCTGCCGTGGATCGTGCGCATCTTCCCCGAGGTCGGCGTCGACACGACCCAGGCGCCGCGGCCGATCATCGTCGCCGAGTCGATTTCCAACGACGCGGTGGCGCTTCTCGACCAGATACGCGCGGACCACACCTGTCTTCTCTACACCCCGTTACGAGTGGGAGAGGCGCGCACCCTGCTCCTGCGGCCCGCCGGTGACGCGGGGGAGGAGCTGGCGCCGTTCCGCGACGGCTCGGAGACCGCCGGGGATTACCTGGGTTCGGAGGAACGGCGGGTTCTGTTCGGGTAGCTCACCGCCGCACCATTCCTGACCGGCATCTGCCCGGCCATGGCACCTTCGGCTGCCGTGTGCGGGACACGATCGCCGGCCTACGCCGCCTGTCCGGGTTGCTCGGACCGTTGTGGCAAGCGGACCGGGATCGGTTCCCGGATCTTCATCAGGCGAGCGTAGCTGCGCAGTCGCTCGATGATCGGTTCGGTGACGCGAGTGCCGGCGGCGACCAGTAGCCGGCCCGCGTCGGTCTCGACGTTTGCCATCAGGGTCTGGCCGGGCCGCAGATCGTTGAGGCGGACCTCCAGCGAGGTGCCGAGTGTGGCGTCGATCCCTCCCGCCACGGCGGCCGCATCGAGGGCGACAGGATCGTACTGGCCGCGGTGCGCGCGCATCCTCTCCACCGCGGTCGCGCGGCTCATGCCGGTGCTCTCCAGCTCGGCGAGATCGGTGACGACTCTCAGGATACGCGCCCCGATCGGGATCGCATCCCCGGCGATCCGCGCCGGGGGGAAGCCGGAGCCATCGAACCGCTTGTTCTGGAATAGGACGATCTGCGCGACTTCGGCGAGGCGCGGGATATTGGCGAGGAGGTCGTGTCCGACTTCCGGTACCCGGGCGAGGGCGTCCTCCTCCTGGGTGTTGAGTGGCTCGCCAGAGGTGGCCTTGGCGAGGGTCTCGGGGGGCACGGCGATGGTCCCGATCGGCGAGAGCATCGCGGCAAGCTCCACCTCCCAGGGATCCGGGATCGCCATCGCGCGCGCGATGGCGGCTGCCGAGTCACGCAGGGCCACGGCATGACCGAATTGCTCGGGCGCGATCGTCGTTAGGATGTCCGTGATGAGCTTGGTGGCGCCATTCAGCGTCTCCTCGAGGAGCTGGCGTTCCGCCGTGATGAGACGGTACTGCTCGAGGGCCGAGCGCAGGGTCTTCTCCAGGGTCGCTTGATCGCACGGCTTGGTGAGGAAACGGAAGATTCGGCCTTCGTTGACGGCGTCGATCGCGGTCCGCTGGTCCGCGTTGCCGGTGAGCATCACGCGTACGCTGTCCGGGGATCGGCGGTGGACTTCCGCGAGCAGGTCGACGCCGTTCATCTCCGGCATCTGCATGTCGGAGACCACGACGGCGAAGGGACCGTTGTGCTCCACGATGCGCAGCGCCTGGTCGCCACCCAGAGCGGTGCTGATGCGGAACTCCTTGCGTAGCTGGCGCTGGAACGCCGACAAGACGTTCGCCTCGTCGTCGACAAAGAGGATTCTCTGACTCACGTCTCGGCTCCGGGCGCCACCGCTCGACTCACGGCCCGCCATGCGGCCAGGCGATCGGTTAGGCCGAGCCCTTCCAGGTAATCCGCGTCGATGACCTGCGGGCATCGTGCAGGGTCGTGCGCCGGCACCACGGTGTCGAGCGCGTTGGCCGCGTGGACGGCGGTCAATGCCGTGAAATGATCCCCCGGTGAGGCGCTCGGATGGTGATGAAAGGCCACGGCCTCGACCACCTCGTCCGGGATCCCCCAGATTCGCAACAGATAGGCCCCGACCTCGGGATGGCTGGAGCCGAAGACCTGGCGTTGGGCCTCCGTCAAGCAGATCCCTTCACGATCGGCGAGCACCTGTGCGGCATCGTATTCCTCGGGTAGGTTCGCCACGAGGATCAGCTTGCCGATGTCGTGGACCAGGCCCGCGAACAGGCTTTCCTCACGCACGCTCTTGGTCGCGTTCTCCAGCGTGGAAATCGTCTTCGCCAGCGTGCCGACGGACAGGCTGTGGGTCCATAGGCGTTCTAGCTGGAAGGCCCGGATTTTCTTCGCATCGAATTGCTCGAAGACGTTGACCGACAGGACCAGGGCACGGATGGTGTCGAGGCCGAGGAAACTTACGGCCTGCGCGGGGCTGGCGACGGAGCGGCCGAGGCCAAAGAACGCGGAGTTAACGAGCTGGAGGATCTTGGCGCTCATTCCCGGGTCCCGTCCGATGATCGCACCGATGACCGACAGGGGGGTGTCCGGTGACTGCACGGCCTGGACGATCTCCTGGTAGAGGGCCGGCAGGCTGGGGACCGACTGCAGGCCGGTGACCAGGGTGCGCAGACCGTCGCTCGTGAGCAGGCTGCGCAGCGCCACGGCGCGCTCCACCGTCACCCTCAGCTTGTCCACGTCGCACGGCTTCGTCAGGTACTGGTGAGTCGGTCCTACCGACTTCATGATCGATTCCAGATCGGAGTGGCCGGAGAGGACGATGCGCACCGTCGCCGGGTGGTGCTGCTGCACGTCGGCGAGGAACTGTGCGCCATCCATGCCCGGCATGCGCATGTCGGAGACCACCACGTCGAACGGTGCCATCTCCATCTGCGCCAGGGCGTCCGGGCCGCTGGCGGCGAAGGCCATGTCCCACTGGTCGCGTTGCCCGCGCAGCATGCGGCGCAGGCCGTCCAGGATATTGGGCTCGTCGTCGACGAACAGGATGCGGGTCTTGGCGCTCATCGCTCCACGGTCTGCCTAGCGGGATGGTCATACAACTCGCGCCAAACGGCGGTGCGCTCCGCGAGCCCGAGAGCATTGAGGTAATCGACGTCGAACGCTTCGTCGGGTGTCGCATCGTCCGTGGCAAACGCGGCGGAGCACAGGCTATGGGCAGCGTGCACCGCTGTGAGTGGGCTGAAGCCGCGGTTGTGGGAACGCGACGGCTGATGATGGAAGGCTACCGCCTCGACAATCGGATCGGGCAGGGCCCAGAGGCCCAGGAGATAGGCGCCGATCTCGGCGTGGGTGGCGCCGAATACCTGGCGCTCCGCTTCCAGCACATCAACCTCGCCGTGGGCGGCTCGCTCGCGGACGGCAACGTATTCCTCCGGTAGGTTCGCCACCAACACCAGCTCACCGATGTTGTGTAGGAGCCCTGCGAGCAGGGCATCGTCCCATACCTTCCGATCCTGGACCTCGGTCTGGGCGATGCGCTTGGCCAGGGTACCTACCGTCAAACAGTGCAGCCACCACAGGTCGAGAGAGAGGGCGTTGACCTGCCGCTGGTCGAATTCGGTGAACACGTGGACCGCCAGGACGAGGGCGCGGATCGTGTCGAGACCCAGGAGGGTGACTGCCTGGGAAGGCCTGCTGACGCGCTGTGGGAGACCGAAGAAGGCCGAGTTGACCAGTTGCAATACCTTGGCGGCCATCGCCGGGTCCTGGGAGACAATCTCCCCCACCGCCTTGCACGAGGCATCGGGCGAGCGTAGGGCCTCGATGATTCTCTGGTAGAGGGCCGGCAGGCTCGGCAGGGAGTCCATCCTGGCCACCAGCGCCCGTAGGTTGGGGTCGGCGAGTAATTCCCGGAGGGCAAAGGCCTGGGTCACGGTGGCCTTGAGCTGGTCCGCATCACACGGCTTCGTCAAATACTGATGGGCTGGACCCAAGGACTTCATGATCAGTTCCCACTCCGAGTGACCGGAGAGGACCAGGCGCACCACGTTCGGGTAGCGCCGCATCACCTCGCAGAGAAACTCGGCACCATCCATGCCGGGCATGCGCATGTCGGAAACCACCACGTCGAAGGGCCTCTGCTGCATCAACGCGAGGCCCTCCTCACCCCCACCGGCGAAGGCCATGTCCCATTCCTCGCGTTGGCCCCGCAGCATGCGTCTCAATCCCCGCAAGACATTGGGCTCGTCGTCTACGAACAGGATGCGCTTTTTCACCGCCGGCCTCTGTCTTGGCTTTGAGCGTTGAGGGGTAGGTGGATGAAGAAGGTGGTGCCTCCCCCGGGGGCGGTTTCGAAACGGATGGAGCCGCCGTGCTTTTCCACGACCACCGTATGGGAAATGGCGAGACCTTGGCCCGTGCCCTTGCCCACTTCTTTCGTGGTGAAGAATGGGTCGAAGATCTTCGGCTGTGCATCGGGTCGGATTCCGCAACCGGTATCGGCGATCCGGATCTCGGCCGAGTCACCGCCCTGGTGTGTGGAGATCCGGATGGTGCCCTTGCCGCCGCTGTCTCCGACCATTGTGCCAATGGCGTGGGCGGCGTTGGTAATCATGTTCAGGATGACCTGATTGATCTCCGCCGGCAGGCATGGAACCAGGGGTAGGTCGGGGTCGAGGTCGGTCTCCATCTCAGCCACATATTTCCATTCGTTACGGCTGACGGTGATCGTGGACTCGATCGCTTCATTAAGGTTGGTGGCGGTCTTCTCCTTGGTACCAGGATGGGAGAAGTTCTTCATCGCCCGGACGATCTTGGATACCCGGTCGACCCCTTCCAGGGTCTGAGCGATGGCAGCGGGGATCTCGGTCATTAGGTAGTCGAGGTCCGCCTTGTCCGCCACGTCCCTCGCCTGTGCCAGCAGATCGGGTGGGATTGGGCCGTTGCTGGCGGCGACCAAGAGTTGCTCGTAGTGACTCAGGACCACCGCGAGGTCGGCGAAGGCGTCTTGAAGGAAATGTGTATTGTCACCCACGTACTGGGTCGGCGTGTTGATCTCGTGGGCGATGCCCGCCGCGAGCTGCCCGATCGCTTCGAGCTTCTGTGCCTGGCCGAGCTGGCTCTCCAGACTCTTGCGCTGGGTGACGTCCGCCGCGAGAAGCACACAGCCGGCCGGCTTTCCGTCGTCATCCTGGAGCGGGGTAAGGGTGATCCCGAGGACCCCCTCGCTGCCATCGGGACGCAAGAACCACACGTTGTCGAGGCGGAACGGCTGTTTGTCAGTGAGGCAGGCCTCGACTGCGTCGATCACGTCGAGGATGTGCCATCGGATACCGCATTGCTTAAATAGGCGGCCTATCACACGGCACCCCGGGATGCCGAAGACGTGCTCGGCGGTGCCGCTCCACTCGCTAACGCAGCCCGTACGGTCGATGGCGATGAGGACGGACGGCATGGCGGCCAGTATCAGGTCCCGCTGGCGATGGGCAGCCCGCAGCGCCTCTTCCGCGCCCTTGCGCTCGGTGATGTCTTCCTTGACGGCTAGGTAATGCGAGATCGTCCCTGCGGCGTCGAACACCGGCGAGATCGACGCGGACTCCCAGTAGAGCTCGCCGTTCTTTTTCCTGTTGTAGAATTCGCCGCGCCACTCCTTGCCCGCGGAGATGGTTTGCCAGAGTTCTTTGTACCGTTCCGCCGGCAGCTCGCCGGATTTCAGTATCCGGGTATTGTGCCCGATCGCCTCCGCGCGGCTGTAGCCGGAGGTCTCCGTGAACTTGCGGTTCACGTATTCGATCGTGCCGTGGGTATCGGTGATGACCACCGTGCTGGCGCTCTGCTCCACCGCCTGGAGGAATCGGGTGGACTCTTCCCGGGCGTCTACGACTTCGGTGATGTCGCGGACGTGCTCGACCAGCGCGAGTACGTCACCGCTGTTGTTTAGGAGTGGCCGCCGCGTCACCCGCAGCGACCGTTTGCCGAGCGGTTCGTCTTTGTCCTCGACATGGGTGAGGGCGAGCCTGGAGCCGAGCGCCGACTCGTCCCACGTCCGGTACCGTCTGGCCTGTTCTGGCGAGTAGAGATCGAAATCGGTATGGCCGACGATCTCACACCAGGGCCGGCGCACGTGCTCGCAAAAGGCCGCGTTTGCGAACCGGTAGACGAAGGTGGGATCCCGGATCGCGATCGGGTCGGACAACGCCTCCAGCACCGCCAGGGACGAGAGGTCGGGAGGGAGGGTCTCCCCCGGGGTGTCCTGCGGTTGGAGGCACGGCGGTCGCGGCTCGGCCTGCCGCGCGTCACGTTGCGTCGCCATCGTCAGACCCCGGGGAAGTAGCCGCTGTCGCCGGGGTCACCGTGGGGTGCTTCGGTGCCATCGCGACGCTCACTCGGCCGGCGAGTGGCGATCGCCATGGGCTCGATCAGCCGATGGCGTGCAGCAAGACGCGCCGCCGGTGTGGTTGGCGGCGATGCTCGTAGAGGAAGAGCCCTTGCCAGGTGCCCAGGGCGAGCCGCCCGGCGTGGATCGGCAGGGTGAGGCAGGTCGCGGTGAGCGCCGCCTTGACGTGCGCCGGCATGTCGTCCACCCCCTCCGCGACGTGGCGGAAGAGCGGGTCGCCCTCTGGCACCAGTCTCCGGAAGAACCGCTCCAGATCGCGCTGAACCTCGGGATCGGCATTCTCCTGACACAGGAGAGATGCCGAGGTGTGCTGCACGAACAGCGTGAGGATACCGGTGGTGATGTCGACCTGCCGCAGCCAGCCGACCACCCGATCGGTGATCTCGTAGAGGCCAGCGCCACGGGTCTGGACCATAAGGGTTTCCGTCTGTTGGTGCATGGCTCAGGCTGCTCTGCGTCGCGACGGCCGCCAGCGGCGCAGGCGGGAGGGACGTGCGCGACGGTTGTCGGCGCAGGATAGTCACCGTTCCACCCCGGCGGCCAGAGCCTCCTTCTGGCGCTCGATCTCGCCCATCGGCCATCGCTCGGCAAAGGTCTCGGTGGTGAAGGTCGCGAGGGTCGTGTCCGGGTGACGCCAGAAGTCCGGATCGAGGCCACACCGCTCGCAGACCTCGTCGAGGAAGCGGGACATCGTGGGCGGCGGCACGACCACGGCGTGGGGGGGGAGGATCACGCGGCGCTCCTCGTCCTCCATCACCACGCCGTGACGGCCGGGGACGATGTGGCCAGGAAGTGCGGTGAGGTCGTCCGGTTCGAGCGGCTGAAGCTCGGACGCGATCGACATCTCCAGGGTGGCTTCGCGCAGGTCGGCACCGGTGAGCGCTGGGGTCTGGCCGTGCTCGGGGCGGGCGAGAAGGATGGCGGCGTTGATCGCCGCCTCGATGATCAGCGGCGGATCGTGCAAGACGCCCATGCTCGCACAATGAATATGATGCGGGTGGGTGTAGAGGCTCACCCACATGGCGCGCCGAATACGGAGCTCTTCGGGGAGCGCGTCGGGCGGCGTGGTCGTCAGCCCTTCCTCCAGCCACAGAGTGAGGGCTGCGCGGCTGAGGCGCAGCAGGTACTCGCCGTCGTCGAGCTTCATTGCGGGCCTTCCTGGACCGGTTCAGTGATCTCCCTCTCTCTTCGTCCGCCGCCGGATCAGGGATAACGTGGTCGCCCTTGGCGTGTAGAATGGCCCGCGATGATCGACACCCTGCTCATCGACTGGTCCGGTACCCTCGCGGATGATCTGCACGCGACCCTGGTGGCGACCAATGCGGTCTTGGCGGCGTTCGACGTCGCAGCCCTGGACCGCGCCGCGTTTCAGCGGGAATTCGAGCTTCCCTTCATGCGCTTTTACGAGCGGTTGCTGCCGGGCGTCGGGCAGGCGGAGGTGGATCGGATCTTCTTCGCGGCCTACGAGCCGCTGCGCGATCAGATCCCGCTGCTGCCGGACGCGCGCTGTTTTCTGGAGTACGCGCGCAGCAGCGGGATGCGCAGCTACCTCTTCTCCACCATGCGGCCGAGCCTCTTGGAGGCGGAGGTCGCACGCCACGGCGTCCGTCACCTGGTGGATGGGCTGTTCGGCGGGATCGTCGACAAGGCGGAGGCGATCGGGCCGATCCTCACGCAGCTCCGGGGCCGCGCGGACCACACCCTCTTTCTCGGGGACATGGTGCACGATATCGAGGCGGCCCAGGGCGGTGGTGTGCGCTCAGGGGCGGTGGCCACCGGCTATAGCCACCGCGAACGGCTGGTGGCGGCGGCGCCGGACTATGTGTTTGACAGCCTCGGCGAGGTGATCGGTTTTCTGTCCCGCGAGGCGGCGGTCGAGGCGCTGGAGATGCCGATCGCCACCGTCGGCGGGCTGGTGGTCCACACCGACGGTGAGGTCCTCCTGGTGCGCACGGACAAGTGGTCCGGCAAGTGGGGCACGCCCGGGGGAAAGATCGAATACGGGGAGACGGTGGAGCAGGCCTTCGTCCGTGAAGTCCGGGAAGAGGCCGGGCTCACCATCCACGACCCGCAGGTCCTCCTGGTCCAGGACTGCGTCTTCTCCCCGGAGTTCTATCGCAAGAAGCACTTCCTGCTGGTCAACCTCCAGGGGATCACGGACAACAAGGCGGTCCGGCTGAACTACGAGGCGTCGGAGTTCGCCTGGGTCACGCCCACCGTCGCCCTGACCATGGACCTCAATCAGCCGACGCGATTTCTCATCGAACAGGTGTATGGGGACGGGGGGGCCAGGGGTCAGGGGCGAGGGGCGAGGGGATAAGGGGGCGGCGTGTGGTTTTTCCTGGCTCCGCGATTCGGTATCTTGCCTGGCGCCAGGGGTCGCCCTTGTGGGTGATCCCCCACCTCCAATCCCCTGACCCCCTGGTCCCTCGCCCCACCATGGCTGACCTCATTCAGATCCACGACCTCGCCGTCGACTGCATCGTCGGTATTCACGACTGGGAGCGGCACCACCCACAACGCGTCTATCTCGACATCGAGATGGCCTACGACGTGCGCCCCTGTGCGGCGACCGATGACTTTGCCCTGACCGTGGACTACGACCGCGCCTCCCAGCTCGTGGAGACCCTGATCGTCGACGGCCAATTCGAGCTGATCGAGACCATGGCGGAACGCACCGCGGTGCTGCTCTTCGCGGCGTTTCCGATCGACGCCGTGCGGGTGCGGGTGCGCAAGCCCCAGGCCCTGAACAAGGCGGCCTACGCCGGCGTCGAGATCTACCGGGAGCGGGGCGGCTGATCGCCGCGTCGCGCGGACGCCGATGGGGAGTCGTAGGCGGCGGATGCATCTCAGGGAGCGCCCATGGATCGCAGGGTAGCCCTGGTCACGGGGGCGGCGCGCCGGCTCGGCGCGGCGATCGCGGGCCGTCTTGGCGCCGGCGGTTACGCCACCTTCGTCCATTACCATACCAGCCGTGGCGAGGCCGAGGGCATCGCCGCGGCGATCCGTGCGGCCGGCGGTGAGGCCTGGACCGTGGTCGCGGACCTTACCCAGGAGGAGGCGGTCGCCGCGATGTTTCGCCGGGTCAGCGCGGAATGCGGGCGGCTCGACGTGCTGGTGAACAATGTCGGCACCTACTTCGTGCAGGATGTCCTGGAGGTAACCCCTTCCGACTGGCGCTATGTGGTGGACGGCAATCTCACCGCCACCTACCTCTGTTGCCACTTCGCCCTGCCCCTGCTCCGTGCGACGGGTTCGGGTGGACGCATCGTCAATCTCGGCTATGCATCGTGCGACCGCATCCTCGCCCGGCCCCGCGCCACTGCCTACCAGCTCGCCAAGACCGGGGTCCTGATCTACAGCAAGTCCCTGGGCCGCGCCCTCGCACCGGAGGGAATCACGGTCAACGTCATCTCGCCGGGCCACCTGGAAAACTCGGTGGACCTGCCGGAGGACATCGCTGCGGCGGTGCCGGCGGGGCGCGCCGGGCGGGAGGTAGACATTCTCGGCGCGCTGGATTACCTGCTCTCGCCGGCGGCCGACTACGTCACGGGCCAGAACATCGACGTGGCGGGCGGCTTCAACCTATGACGCCGGCGGTTGGCTGCGGATTCCTTGACACCGATACGGACCATCCAATAGGTTCATGCGGCGGTATCTGATTGAATTCACTTGTATCATATCGGTCCAGTGGGCCATGGACAACGTTGGGGGAATTGGCGATGGGCGTGTTGCGTGCGCTGCTTCCGGTTGTCGGCGTCGTCCTGTCGTGGGCCGGGGTGCCGAGTATCGCCGCCGCAGAGGACGCGGGGGCGTACGTCGTCGGCCACGGGGATGTGTTGGAAATCTCGGTGTGGCGCGAGCCGGAGATGCAGAAGCAAGTGGTGGTGCGGCCCGATGGCATGGTCTCGTTCCCCCTCGTGGGTGATCTCCAGGCGGCCGGGAAGAGCGTCGCCGGCCTAAAGGGCGAGATCGAGGCGGCCCTCGATAAATACGTCCCAGACGCGGTGGCGAGCGTCGCCGTGGTCAACACCGTGAGCATGCAGGTGAGTGTGCTGGGACGCGTCGCACGGCCCGGACGCTACCCGATCACCGGTACCACGACCTTTCTGGAGGTCATGGCCCAGGCCGGGGGGCCGACCCCGTTCGCCAAGACCTGCGGGATGAAGCTGGAACGAGACGGGCAGTGGCGTACGGTCGACTACAAGCGGACCGTGCGCGGCAAGCCAGATCATGACGACATCACCCTGACGCGGGGAGACGTGATCTACGTTCCGTGAGCCGTACGCCACGGACGTAGCGATCGGGTGGGCCGATGCGGGTACTGGTGGCAGGGGGCGCCGGCTACATCGGATCCCACATGGTGCGGGCGCTGCTCGCGGCCGGCTACCAGCCGGTGGTGTTCGACAACCTCGCCACCGGCCACCGGGAGTCGGTGCCGCCGGAGGTGGCCCTGGTGGAGGGCGATCTCCTCGATCCGGCGGCCCTGCGTGGCTGCCTGGCGAGCCGCCGGCCCGAGGCGGTGATGCACTTCTCCGCCCTGTCCCTGGTGGGCGAGTCGGTGGCCGAGCCGGCAAGGTACTACGAGAACAACGTCGTCGGCACACTGAACCTTCTCCAGGCGATGCGCGCGGCGGCGGTGCGGCTGTTCGTCTTCTCGTCCACCGCGGCCCTGTTCGGCGAGCCGGATGCGGTGCCGATCCCCGACGACGCACTCCCCAATCCCATCAACCCGTACGGCACCTCCAAGTGGATGGTGGAGCGGATCCTGGCCGACTGGGACCGGGCCTACGGAGTGCGTCATGTGACGCTGCGGTACTTCAATGCCGCAGGGGCGACGCCCGATGGGGTGATCGGTGAAGACCATCGGCCCGAGAGTCATTTGATTCCCCTGGTGCTGAAGACGGCGCTCGGGCAACGGCCGGCGGTCGCGGTGTTCGGGACCGATTACCCGACGCCGGACGGCACGTGCATCCGTGACTACATCCACGTGGACGATCTCTGCTCAGCCCACCTTCTCGCCCTCGATTATCTCGCCGCCGGCGGCGAGAGCCGCGCCTACAACCTGGGAAACGGCCAGGGGTTCTCGGTGCGCGAGGTGATCGAGACCGCGCGCCGGGTGACACGCGCGACCATTCCGGTCGAGGATGTCGACCGCCGGCCGGGTGACCCGGCCGTGCTGGTGGCAGACAGCGCGCGGATCCGTTCCGACCTGGGGTGGTCCCCGGCCTGGCCGGCCCTGGAGACGATCGTGGGCCACGCCTGGCAATGGCACCGTAGCCACCCGGATGGCTACGGGGTGGGGGGTGGGAGATGAGGGGTGGGGGAGAGGAAGTCCGCCTGCCGCGCCGCGCGCAGGCGCAGCATTTGGATACGGACGGAAGCCAAGATATCGCCAGCGCGTAAGGCCGGCGCCGTTCCCCCATATCGCCGTCGGCTACGCTCCACCGCGACCATGAACGCCGTCATCGAACGACGCAAACCACCTCACCGGGAGACCCCATGAGCTTTCCCCCTGTGCGCAAGGCCGTCTTCCCTGCTGCCGGTCTCGGTACCCGGTTTCTGCCGGCCACCAAGGCGACGCCCAAGGAGATGTTGCCGATCGTCGACATGCCGTTGATCCAGTACGCCATCCAGGAGGTGGCGGATGCCGGCCTGGAGCAGGTGATCATCGTCACGGGGCGAGGCAAACGGGCGATCGCCGACCACTTCGACCTCTCCTTCGAGCTGGACTACTTCCTGGAGCAGAGCGGCAAGAGTGACATGCTGGCTTCGACCTATGAGCTACTGGACCGGGTTCAGATCAGCTTCGTCCGCCAGCGCCAGCCCCTGGGACTCGGCCATGCGGTGCTCTGCGCGCGGCGGTTGGTGGGGGACGAGCCGTTCGCCGTGGTGCTGGCCGATGACTTGATCCACGCCGATCCGCCGTGCCTGGCGCAGATGCTGCGCCTCTACGAGGAGCGTGGTGGCTCGGTCGTGGCGGCGGAGCGGGTGCCCCAGGAACAGACCGGTCGTTACGGCATCCTCGATGCCCAGCCGTTGGCGAACAACGCCTTCCGGGTGGCCGCCATGGTGGAGAAGCCATCCCCTGAGGAGGCGCCGTCGAACCTCGCCATCGTCGGTCGCTATATTCTCACCCCGCAGGTATTTGCGGAGTTGGAGAAGGTCACCGCCGGTCGGGGTGGCGAGATCCAGCTCACCGATGCCCTGGTACGGTTGCTGGAGACCCAGTTCATCTACGCCCTCGAATTCGAGGGCACCCGCTACGACGCGGGCGACAAGCTCGGTTTCCTGAAGGCGACCGTCGAGTACGCCTTGCGGGACGAGACCCTCGGCCCGGATTTCCGGGCCTATCTCATCGCACTGACGGCGCATCTCGGGTAGGCGCGGCGCGCCACCGATGTGGTGCGCCCGGTACTCCTGGGCGGCCGGGAAGCGCTCTTTCCGCACGGAAGGTAGGAATCGTCGCCAAGGAATTCCCGGCCGCCGTGCATCGTCCGGCCTTCCTCGATGGCCAGCTCTCCTTGGACGGGATCGGCGTGAAGTCGTCCTTCCGTTCCTGTGGCGACGTGGGTGTTCGTCGGGGTGTGGGGGATGGCTCGGGTTGAATACGGCGGGGAGACCCAGTAGAACTCCGCCACCCTCCTGGAGCCGTCGATGCTGGAAGAAACGCCCCCCCTTGGTCTCACCTTTGATGACGTATTGCTGGTGCCGGGGTACTCGGAGGTCTTGCCCAACGAGGCGGATCTCTCCACGCGCTTGACCCGCGACATCCGCCTCAAGGTGCCATTGCTCTCGGCGGCGATGGACACGGTCTCCGAGTCGCGCCTCGCCGTCGCCCTCGCGCAGGAGGGGGGACTCTCCATCCTGCACAAGAACCTGAGCCCGGCGGCCCAGGCCCACGAGGTGGAGAAGGTGAAGAAGTCGGAGTCGGGGATGATCCTCGACCCGATCACCATCGGCCCGGACCGACCGATCCACGAGGCCCTGGAGATCATGCGCACCTACCGGATCTCCGGCGTGCCGGTGACCGAAGGGCGCCGCCTGGTGGGGATTCTCACCAACCGCGACCTGCGCTTCGTGAAAGACCACTCCCTGAAGGTGCGGGAGGTGATGACCAGCAAGAACCTGGTCACCGGGCCCGAGGGCACGAGCCTCGAGGACGCGAAGGAACTCCTCCATGCCCATCGTATCGAAAAGCTCCTGATCGTCGACGACGACTTCCACCTCCGCGGTTTGATCACGACCAAGGACATCGAGAAGGCCCGTAAATACCCCAACGCCTGCAAGGATGAGCACGGACGCCTGCGGGTCGGGGCGGCGGTGGGGGTCGGTCGGGATCGCGAGGAACGGGTCGAGGCGCTGGTGAAGGCCGGGGTCGATGTGATCGCCGTCGACACGGCGCACGGCCACTCGCGTGGGGTGATCGAGACGGTGCGGGAGATCAAGCGGTCCTACCCCGAGCTCTCCCTGATCGGGGGCAACATCGCCACCGGGGAGGCGGCCCGCGCACTGATCGAAGCCGGGGTCGACGCGGTGAAGGTCGGCGTCGGTCCGGGCTCCATCTGCACCACCCGCATGGTGACCGGCTGTGGCGTGCCGCAGCTCACCGCCATCTCCGAGTGTGTGCGGGTCGCCGACGACGCGGGGGTACCGGTGATCGCGGACGGTGGCATCAAGTTCTCCGGCGACATCACCAAGGCGATTGCCGCCGGTGCCAGCACCGTGATGATTGGCTCCCTGCTGGCCGGGGTCGAGGAGAGCCCCGGCGAGATCCAGCTCTATCAGGGGCGGAGCTACAAGGTCTACCGCGGCATGGGCTCCCTCGGGGCCATGGCCGAGGGGTCCAAGGACCGGTACTTCCAGGAGGGGAAGGACGACAGCAAGCTCGTGCCGGAGGGGATCGAGGGGCGGGTGCCGTACAAGGGCACCCTCGCGGAGACCGTCTATCAGCTCCTCGGCGGGCTGCGCTCCGGGATGGGATATTGCGGCGCGGCGACCGTCGACGAGCTACGTGTCGGAGGACGGTTCCTGCGCATCTCTGGTGCCGGCCTGCGCGAGTCCCACGTCCACGACGTCATCATCACCAAGGAGGCGCCAAACTACACGCAATAGGGTCGTCGGGTGCACGATTGTGGCGGTGCTCCTGCGGCCGTAGGCTACGGCGCGTCTGGCATGGCGGGAGTGCCGATCGTCGAGGGGCGAACAGAAGGCACGTCGTCCGTAATCGCTATGGCCCGTCGTTTGACATGAAACGCCGGCGCTGATTACAGTCCCCGGCTGCACCTGCCGAAGGTGGCACGAACGTTTCATAACAAACCCAAGGGGACTGAATGCTGGGCATACGGATCAAGGATGGCGACTCGTTCGAGGGGGCATTGCGCCGCTTCAAGAAGGCGTGTGAAAAAGGCGGTCTGATGGCGGAGCTCCGCAAGCGCGAGTACTACGAGAAGCCGTCGATCCGCAAGAAGCGCAAGACCATCGCCGCCCGCAAGCGTGCCGCCAAGATGCAGCGCCGTTCGGCGTCGCCGAACCCGAACCCGAGCCACTAGGGCGCCGCTCCCGATACTGGGTACTCCCCGACCTGCCACCCGACCCGGGTGGCAGGTCTTTTTTCTTCATGCGGCGGGGCGAGGAATACCATGGCGGAGCTGGTCGATCGACTCCAGGCGGACATCAAGACGGCGATGAAGGCGCGTGATAGCGGCACCCTCGGGGTGCTGCGCATGTTGAGCGCCGAGCTGAAGAACGAGGCGATCGCCCGCCGGCGCCCGCTCACCGACGACGAGGCGGTCCAGGTCTTGACCCGGGCGGTGAAGCAGCGGCGCGACTCGGCGGAGCAATTCGCCGCCGGTGGCCGGCAGGACCTCGCGGACAAGGAGACCTGGGAGATCGGTGTGGTCGAGCGCTATCTCCCGGCGCCCCTGACCGAGGCGGAGCTTGCGGCCGTGGTCGAGGCCGCCATCGCCGAGCTGCCGGCGGGGGCCGATCTCGGCCAGGTGATGAAGGCGGTGATCCCCAAGGTCCAGGGCCGCGCCGACGGCAAGCGGGTCAACGCCCTGGTGCGCGAGCGGCTGGGGCAGGCCGGATCGCCGCGATGAACGCCGCGGACTAGCTGGGGGTCAGCGGCTGGCGGCTGCCGACGGTGGGTCCAATCAACGGCGTGAGCCTCAACGACGCCTTCCGTAACAACGCCACGACCGGCTGGTGGCCACCCTGTCGTCCTATCTGGGTCACCTCAAGCGGGCGAATGGCTGGCACCTGTGGCCGTCGCTCTGGGGGCGGTTCGGGTGGCTGGCGCCGTACGTCGCGTTCGACGCGGTCCGGTGGCCCCTGGTGCGGTGCTGCCCAATGCCGCAGGGGTTCCGGCGGGTCCGCGATCAGTACGGCTATTTCCGCGGGCGCTTCCCCGGCGACGTGCTGTTTTTTCAGGTGGGGCGGTTCTGCGAGCGGTACGGGGCGGACGATGGGGAGGTCGCCCGGTGGCTGGGGTTGGCGCCGACGGACGCTAAGCGCCGGGGCGCGCGCGACGGCTTCCCGGTGCGCCAGATGCGGCGCCATCTGGGCGCGTTGTTGGGCCGCGGCCTTGCCGTGACCTGGATCCGGGAGCCGGACGACTACCGCACCCGGATCGAGCGGCGGCTGCCGGCGCGGCGGTGGTGTGTGGCCTCGGCTCCTTCGTGACCGTTCGTGTCGCCCGCAGGGCCTTGGTGGATTCCTGGTGGTCACGGATCCAACGACGTGACGGAGTCCGCCCGCCGTTGCAGATGACGGCGCTTCTCCCAACGGTTACATTGGCGAGCGGCCGCCGGGAGTGATGACGATGCGCAGAGTGAAACTGGAAGAGGAGGCGGATGGGCGCTGGCTCGCGGGGCTCCCAGCCCCACCCGGGGTGCCCGGGGTGGTGGTCTAAGGAGCGAGCCGGCAAGAGGCCCTGGCGCAGGTCGAGGCCCTGGCCTTGCGCACCCTGGCCGACCGTCTGGAGCATGGCGTGGCTGTTCCCGATCTGGCCCCCTCTGTTTCCTACCGCCTCACAGTGGACCCCACCACCCTCCGGCTGCTGGGCTTTGACGCCCTGCTCGACGCCCTCACCCGTCACTGCGGGAGCGAGACCGGGCGGGCGTGGGCGCGGGCGCTGGAGCCCGCGGCCGACCGGCCGGCGGCACGGGAGACCCTCGCCGCCGTGGAGGAGCTACGGGGCTGGCTGCGTCAGGGCCACGCGGTGCCGGTGCCCGACGACGTGGACTACCTCACGCTGGCCGGCGTGCTGGCGGAGGGGCAGCGCCTCGATGGCCTGGAGCTTGCGCGGCTGGGCCACTACCTCTTCGCCCTCGGCCGGCTCGCCGAAGGGTTGCCGCTGGCCGGGTGGGTGCCGCCGGAGAGCCCCGGGATCGGCTGGGGGGTGGTGGCCGCCCTCGGCCGGGCGCTGACCACGGCCCTCGACGACGACGGCCGGCTGCGCGACGCCGCGAGCCCGGAGCTCGCGGGCCTGCGCCGTGACGCCGCGGTGCGGCGCCAGTCCGCCAAGGACCACGCCGAGTGGTTGCTGCGCGCGCCGGCGGCCCGGGAGGTGGTGGGCGAGGAGTGGGTGACCGTGCGCGGCGACCGGTTCGTCCTGCCCCTGCGCTCCAACTTCGCGGGCAAGCTGCCGGGTATCCTCCACGACCGCTCGCAGAGCGGCCAGACCTGTTTCGTCGAGCCGGAGAGCCTGGTCGCCCACAACAACGCGACCCAGGAGGCGCGGCTGGCGGTGGCGGAGGAGGAGTCCCGCATCCTCGCGCACCTCAACGGCGCGCTGCGCGCGCGCCAGGAGGACATCGCCGCGGCCCACGGGGTGGCCAGCCAGGTCGACCTGCTGCAGGCGCGGGCCCGGCTCGCCGAGCGGCTCGGTGGCGCGGTGCCGGAGTGGAGCGACGCGCTGGAGCTTGATCTTCATACCCTGCGCCACCCCCTCCTGGTCCTCGACCTGGGGAACGAGGCGGTGGTCCCGAACGACCTGCGCCTCGACGAGGCGACCGCGGCCCTGGTGATCTCCGGCGCCAACCACGGGGGCAAGACGGCGCTGTTGCAAGGGGTCGGGCTGGCGGTGGTGATGCTGCGCTTCGGTCTCCTGCCGCCGATCGGCGCGGGCAGCCGGGTCGGGGCGGTGGACGGCGTCTATTGCCAGCTCGGTGACCACCAGGCGATCAGCGACGGCCAGTCGAGCTTTTCTGCCCAGGTCGCCAGGCTGGCGACGATCATGAAGCGGGTTGGGAGCGGTAGCCTCGTCCTCCTGGACGAGGTCGGCTCCCATACCGAGCCCCAGGCCGGGGCAGCCCTCGCGGTGGCGGCGATCGAATGGTTTCTGGCGCAGGGCGGCCTGGTGGTCGCGACCACCCATCTGACGCCGCTCAAGGCCCTGGCCGAGGTGACGCCGCGCATGGCGAATGGCCACGTCCTGTTCGACGCGGCGCGCGGTGAGCCGACCTACCGCTTCGTGGTCGGCAGCCCGGGCGGGAGCGAGACCCTCGCCACCGCCGCCCGGCACGGCCTCCCGGCGGCGGTACTGGAACAGGCCAAGACGTTGCTCAGCGGTCCGCTCGTGGATGCCGAGCGGCTCTGGGAGTCCCTGGCGAGTCGCGAGGCGCAGGTGAAGGCGGCGGAGGCCGAGATCCATGACCGGCGTCGCCACCTGGAGGCGGAGGCGGCGGTCGTGACCCAGCGGCGCCGCGAGCTCCAGCAGGCGTGGGCCGCCGAAGTCGGCGACAAGCGCCGCCAGCTCACTCGGCTCTTCGAGCAGACGCGTCGCGCCCTGCGGCGGCTGGAGCGGCAGCGGGAGGAGGCTCGACCGCGCCACGCGCCACACGGCGGCGAGCTGGCAGGGCTGAAGCAGCGTGTCACGGCAGAGCTGGCCACCCTGGCGCCGGCGAGCCAGGCAGATGCGCCGGCGGACGAGGCGCCGATTCCCGAGGCGGACCTCCTCCCGGGCATGGCGGTGCGCATCCGCTCCCTCGGGGTGGAGGGCGAACTGGGCCACCGGCAGCGCGGCCGCTGGCAGGTGTTGGCGGGGGGGCAGCGTCTGCAGGTCAAGGCAAACGAGTTGCTGCCTGCCACGGAGCGGAGGACACCGTCGGCCACGGTCGACCTACCGGCGCCGCCGGACGACCTGCCAGCCTCGCTCAACCTGATCGGTCTGCGGGTGGCGGCGGCGAAGGGGCGGTTGCTGGCCTATCTGGACGGCTGTGCGTTGGGTTCCCTGCGCCAGGTCGAGATCATCCACGGCCGCGGCGAGGGGGTGTTGAAGCGGCTGGTGGCGGAGTGCCTGCAGGGCCACCCGGCGGTGGCCAGCTTCGAGCATCCACCCCCGGAGGCCGGGGGCGACGGCGTGACGCAGGTCGTCTTCAAGAAGGACGCAGGGTGAGCGACCGCGGTTACATCGACCGGGTGCGGGAGGCGAACGACATCGTCGAGTACATCGGCGAGGTGCTGAAATTGCGCCGCGCCGGTGGCGATTACGCGGCCCTGTGCCCGTTCCACGACGAGAAGACGCCGTCGTTCACGGTGAGCCCACGCAAGCAGATCTTCTACTGCTTCGGCTGCGGGGTGGGGGGGGATGTCATCGCCTTTGCCATGCGCTACGACAACCTCGGGTTCGGTGCGGCCCTGGAGGCGCTGGCCAAGCGAGCGGGGATTCCGCCGGAGCGGCCCGCCACCGGCGCGGAGCAACGAGCGGCGGCGGAACGCCAGCAGCTACTGGAGGTGAACCGTCTGGCCCAGGAGGCCTTTGCGGGCTGGCTCCGCGGCGGGGATGAGAAGGCCCTGAAGTACGCTCGCCATCGCGGCCTGGAGGACGCGATGATCGACCGGTTCGGTCTCGGCTACGCGCCGCCGGCGTGGGATGGACTGATGCGCCGCTTCGCCACCGCCCGGGTCCCCCTGGCCCGGGCCATCGAGGCGGGCCTGGTGGTGGCTCGTCAGGGTGGCGGCGGGTACGACCGGTTCCGCGACCGTCTCACCTTCCCGATCCGGGAGCCCGGCGGTGGTGTCGTGGCCTTCGGCGGGCGCACCCTGGGCGATGACAGCGCCAAGTATCTCAATTCGCCGGAGAGTCTCATTTTTAAGAAGGGTGAGACACTTTTTGCCCTCGATGTGTCGCAAAATGAGATCCGCCGCCGCGATGCCGTCCTGTGTGTCGAGGGGTACATGGACGCGATCACCCTCCATGGCCACGGCTTCGGCCACACGGTCGCGGTGCTGGGAACGGCCCTCACCCGTCAGCACGTGCGCCGGCTGAAGCGGTACTCGACCAACCTGACCCTGCTCTTCGACGGCGATGCCGCCGGGCTACGGGCGGCCCTGCGAGCCCTGGATGTGACCCTCAACGAGGGGGTGGTGGTGACGGTCGCGATCCTCCCCAAAGGGCACGACCCCGACTCCCTCCTCAAGGAACAGGGGGTCGGAGGGTTGGAAGGGTGTCTGGTTGCGGCCCTGCCGCTTTTCGAGTTCGCCGTGCGCGAGCTGCTGGCCCAGGCCGGGGGGAGTGACCTTGCCAGCCGGCTAAAGGCGTTGCGGCAGGTCCTGCCGGTGGGTCGTAGCCTCAAGGATGCGGCAGAGCAGCGTCTCTTCGTGGACCACGTGGCCGCGGCCTTCGACCTGCCTGCGGAGCGCGTGGCCGAGGAGATGGCGGGTGGGGCGGAGGAAAAGGGGCGGCCGCAGCCGGCGACGGTGCCGGCAGTGCTGGAGGCGGAGCTCGGCGTGCTGTGGTTTCTCTCCCAGCATCCCGAATCCTTCGAGTTCTTGCAGACTCATAGGGTCGACAATGACCTTGCGCCCGGGCCCGTGCGGGATCTGATGGCCGATCTGCTGGCGCGGGCGGCGTTCTCTCGCGAGATCCTCGAGGCCGGATTGCACGCCGGAGATGGTGCGTTGGCCGGTGAGCTGGCACGTCGCGTGCTTACCGATTTTGCTCACCGGCCCGACCCCGGCGCCTCGTTCAATGATTGGCTCCAGGCCCTCCGGCGGTGCCGTTTGGAGCGGGAGAAGAACGACCTTCGGGAGCGGGTGCGCCGAGCAGAGGCGGCAGGGGACGCTCCGGCGGTCCGAGTCGAGCTAAAAGCACTACAATCACATAGAGTTGCATCGAAGGACCTCCCTCCCCTTAATTGGCAATGCAAAAAAAAGTAGTTCATCCCGTGGACAGCCGCTCCAACCTCGACTAACTTCCTCTGTTTCGCCCGGGATCGGCTTCCTCACTCGACAAGGAAATACGCGACATATGTCTCTGGAACTCCAAGAAATTCCTGAAATCCAACGACTGGTGGCGCTGGGGCGGGAACGTGGCTTCCTGACCTACGATGAGCTCAACGAGATTCTGCCGGAGGAGATCGTGGTCTCCCACAGGCTGGAGGAAGTATTCAACCTCCTGTCGGAGGCGATGATCGAGGTAACCGAAGTCCCGCAAGTCGATGGTGAGTCGGGCGACCAGTCCGCCACCGTTGCGGAGGCGGCGCATCAGGCGGCCAAGGCCAGCAAGGACGGCGAGGAGAACTCGTCGCTGGCGACCGACGCGGCGACCCTGGGCATCACCGATGATCCGGTGCGTCTCTACCTGCGGGAGATCGGCAAGGTTGCCCTCCTGACCCGGGACGAGGAGATCGAGATCGCGATGGAGATCGAGTCCGGGGTCAACCGCATGACTCGCTCCCTGCTTTCCGCACCTTTCGCTCAGCGCCACGTTGCGTTGACCTGGCGTCGCTACCGGCGGGCTCGGTTGCCGCTCAAAGAGCTGTTCTACTTTTTCGAGCTCGGGCCCGACGACGAATTGAGCCCGGACGAGCGCCACCAAGTCAACATCGCCAAGGCCAAGGCCACCACCGAGGCGTACGCCGACCTGTACGAAGTGTCCCTGGAGCGGCACGTCGGCAAGGAGCGCAAGGCGCAGAAGGGTGGGGCGCGCAGCGGTAAGAATAGCGCGACAGTCGAGTCCGATGCCCAGGCCAGTTACATGAAGTACATGCGGGCCTTGGAGGAGAGCCCCTTGGCACAGCGCCAGGTCGATTTCCTCTTGGCCCGGCTGGATGCCGTTCTGGAGCTGGGTGAAGAGCTGATTCAGCTCAAGAAGCGCTTCAAGCGGCAGACCGGCGTCGCGCTTGAGGACTATCTGAACGCCGACGCGCTCGGTAACAAGGGGGGTGAGCTCGTGCGCAAGGCGTGCGCCCGCCTCTCGTCGGAGGCGCTCAGCGAGTTCACCTTCCGCTACTGCGAGGTGAGCCGGCGGGTGGGGCAGGTGGAGCGGTTCTACGGCCAGGACATGGAGTATTTCGAGAACCTCAACAAGGAGGTGCGGCGCCATCAGCGGGCGGCGCAGCACGCGAAATCGAAGATGGTGCAGGCCAATCTGCGCCTGGTGGTCTCCATCGCCAAGAAGTACACCAACCGGGGGTTACAGTTCCTCGACCTGATCCAGGAGGGCAACATCGGCCTAATGAAGGCGGTCGACAAGTTCGAGTACCGCCGAGGCTACAAGTTCTCCACCTACGCGACCTGGTGGATCCGTCAGGCGATCACCCGTTCGATCGCCGACCAGGCAAGGACCATTCGCATCCCGGTCCACATGATCGAGACCATCAACAAGCTGGTGCGCACGTCCCGTCAGCTCCTCCAGGAGATGGGGCGCGAGCCGACGCCGGAGGAGATCGCCGAGGCCATGGCCATGCCGGTGGACAAGGTGCGCAAGGTCTTGAAGATCTCCAAGGAGCCCCTTTCTCTGGAGACGCCGGTGGGAGAAGAAGAGGACTCCCAGCTCGGCGATTTCATCGAGGACACCAAGATCCAGCAGCCATCCGACGATGTGATCCGCATCAACCTTCAGGAGAGCGTTGGCCAAGTGCTCACCAGCCTGACGCCACGCGAGGAGCGCGTGTTGCGCAAGCGGTTTGGCATCGGCGAGCAGACCGACCACACGTTGGAAGAGGTCGGGCGGGAGTTCAGCGTCACCCGGGAACGGATTCGCCAGATCGAGGCCAAGGCATTGCGTAAGCTGCGCCACCCGACCCGTTCCAAGTTCCTGCAAACCTTCTCGGAAGGGCTGTGATGCCGCCCTGCGTCTGTTCGCTTCGGCCGACCTTGACTCCGTTGCCGGCCAGCGAAGATAATTTCCGCCGGTTTGGGCCTATAGCTCAGCGGTCAGAGCCGCCGGCTCATAACCGGTTGGTCCCTGGTTCGAATCCAGGTGGGCCCACCAGGGACCTGTTGGTGAACTGACGATAGTAAGAAGGCGCAATGCAACGAGAACCCTTAGACAGCGTTGGATCAGGCTATTCTCTTCGAAAAAGCACCTCTCAGAGGTGCTTTTTCTGTTTCAGGACCCAAGCCCGCATTTCTCCCCATGAATCTGCTGCAGCCGCGTGACCGCCCATATCTCCTGACCGTGTCCTCGTCCCTGTCCTCAGCAGCCTGGGGACTGGAACTCGTGGGCCAGCCGGGATCTACGGCCATTCGCGCAGGCTCGCGACGATCCCTGGCGAGCGGTGTCGGCTAGCGACCACGAACAGGACCTACCGTGATTGGGACCGAAGTGAACGCCGACTTGAAAGCCTTGATTGACTTGCAGCAGGCCGACAACCGTATCGCCGAGATCGAGAACGAAAAGGGCAAGCTGCCCGTCGCGATCGAGGCGTTGCGCCTGGAGGTGGTCTCATCGCTGACCCACCACGACGAGTTGGTGGCGGAGATCGAGCCGTTGAAGAAGCGCCAGGCAGAGATCGCCAGCGCCATCGAGGAGGAGAGGATCCGCCTCGCCCACACGCAGGAGCGGCTTCCCAACATCACCACCCAGAAGGCGTACTACGCCCTGCTCAAGGAGGTGGAGACCGCGGAGAAGACGATCGAGAGCCTCACCCAGGAAGGCGAACGCCTCGTCACGGAGATCGCCGCGCTCGACGAGGAGCTCGCCCGCGTGAAGGACGGCATGCGCACCGAGGAGCAATTGTTCGAAGAGCAACGGGTGAACATGGAGGCCGATTTCTCCCACCTCGACGAGGAGTTGGCGAGCGTCGCGCAGGCACGTAAGGCAGCCCGTGCTGCGGCATCCAACTCGGCGCTCAGTCGCTACAAGCGGGTCGCGGCGAAGCGGAGCCCGCTGGTCGTCGTCCCTGCCCGCGATGGTCGGTGCAGCGGCTGCAATATCAAATTGCCACCGCAGATCTACGCCGACGTGAAGCGGAACGATCGGATCAACCTGTGCAGTCACTGCAATCGGATTCTCTATTACATCCACGAAGAGTAGGGAGAGGGATTATGAATCTGCGTCTCATGCTGGTCCTCTTGCTGGCGGTGTTTGGCCCTCTCGGGGGGGGTGCACGTGCCGACGATGGATCGCTGGCCGTGGAGGAAGAGCCGGCAATCCAGGCGAGCCCCCTGGCCCAGGCCCACCTCCAGCGAAGCCGTACGCTGCAGGAACAAGGCGAGGTCGAGGCCGCTGCGGAGGAGGTCGACAAGGCCCTGAGCCTGAGTGCTCGGCTGCCGTCGGCCCACTACCGGCGCGCGGAGCTCTTGCGCAGCCAAGGCGATACGGAGGGTGCCATGCGTGAGTACACGCGCGCCATCGAGGCCCTGGCCCTCGATCAATTCCTGCGCTGACTGGGGTGAATCGGGAATTTGAGGAGTCGTCCGATAGCTGGGTAGACTTCGCACGGATCCCGTAACCAAACTTCTTTACCTCCGGTGACGGGGGAAGAGGATCTTCCATCATGCTCGATACCCTCGTTCTGGTCATCGGCGCCGTCCTTGTCAATAACTTCGTCTTGGCCCGCTTTCTGGGGATCTGCCCATTCCTGGGGGTTTCCCAGAAGGTCGACACCTCCCTGGGCATGTCCGCGGCGGTGACCTTCGTGATGACCATGGCGGCCATCGCGACCTGGGCGGTTTACCGATTGATCCTCGTCCCGCTGCACATCGAGTACCTCAAGACGATCGCTTTCATCTTGATCATCGCGTCGCTCGTGCAACTTGTGGAAATGGTCTTGAAGAAGACGAGCGAGGCGCTCTACGAGACCCTGGGCATCTTCCTCCCGTTGATCACCACCAACTGCGCGATTCTCGGAGTTGCTCTGCTCTCGCTGCAGGTCGAGAACAACTTCATCGAGGCAGCGGTGTTCGGTTTTGCTGCGTCGGTCGGATTTACCCTTGCCTTGGTGCTATTCGCGGGGTTACGGGAGCGAATCGTGCTCTCTCGGATTCCGGTCGCTTTCCAGGGCAACGCCATCAACTTGATTGTGGCCGGCCTGCTGTCCCTCACCTTCATGGGCTTCGCCGGTATCGACAAGGGCATCGAACGGGTCTTTGGCGGATAGCCCGGCCACAGCGCGCGGGAGGAAGCGGCGTCTTGCCGGAACGCTCCCGATTATCAGGAGAGCACCATGATCGAAGCCGTTGCGCCGGTGGGACAGGCGGTTGTCGGATTGGGGGGGCTGGCCCTCTTCGCCAGCTTCGGTCTCGGGGTTGCGGCTCGGAGATTTTACGTGCCGACGGATCCGAAGATCGAAGAGATCGACCTGGTGCTGCCACAGGCCAATTGCGGCGCCTGCGGCTATCCGGGGTGTAAACCGTTCGCCAGTGCCGTGGCCAAGGGGCTGGCGGAGACCAATGGCTGCCCGGTGGGCGGTCAGGAGACCGCGATCGCCGTCGCCCAGGTCATGGGGATTGCGGCGACCGGTGGTAGCGCGGACCCGCTGGTCGCGGTGGTTTATTGTGCCGGCGGGACGGTGAATGCCTCGGACAAGGTGGTATATGAGGGCCCCAAGGATTGCCGGACCTTGGCCCTGATCGGGGGCGGGCAGAAGGATTGCGCCTTCGCCTGTGTGGGGCTGGGCACCTGCGAGGCGGAATGCCCATTCGATGCCATCCACATGAACGAGTTCATGCTACCGGTGGTCGACTACACGCGCTGTACCGGCTGTAACATCTGTGCGGAGGTGTGCCCCAAGAACGTCATCGATATGGTGCCAATCACCAAGGATCACCACGTCGCGTGCTCGTCTCGCGACCGAGGCAAGGTCACCAAGTCCGTCTGCCTGGTCGGGTGTATCGCCTGCAACAAGTGTGTGAAGGTGTGCCCGCTCGACGCGATCACCATCATCGATGATCTGGCAGAAATCGATTACACGAAGTGCGACAATTGTGGAGAATGTCTCAAGGTGTGTCCTACCGATATCATCGTGAACTACAGCCATAAGCGGAAGCAGGTGGCAGAGCTGGCTGCCTTGCAGGCCGCCTAGGCCCGCGCCACTCGGGGGCGTCGCAGCGAAGGCGGTCCCCGATGGGGACCGCCTTTTTTTTGTCGAGTACGAGCGCCGCTCTAGACAGCTTGGTGGGCGGGAGTGTGGACAGGGTCGTGGGAACTATCTGAAAAACCGCGGGTTTGACCGTTTGAGAACGGCGTTTCTATACTCAATCGACGTCTCTTATGATGACTCTTGGTGAGGGAAGCCATTTTCCAATCCGACCACGACTTTCTGATGCTTTTCTGGACGCCGCTGGACAAGGCGCAGGCACGGTGGCAACCGCCGGTCTCCTTGTGCTCGGTGTTCCCGCGCTGGACCCTCTCCGGCTTCTATATCACCGCAGTCCCGGGAGAGGGGAGGCCGCGTTATCGCTGCCAAGTCGTCCCAGGGGTGATGTGGTATGAGCGGCGGCTGTCGATTCTTCTCGGGGCGAGCCTGGATCCCCGAGTCACCGATGTCGGCGTCACGCTCCAGCACCGCGGGCCAAAAGCGGCGAGGACGTTCGGGATCACGGTGGACGGTGGCGCGCACACCCGCCTCGAGATGACCGGGAATCTACGCCGTTTGCCAGGGGGACTTACCCTGAACATGAATTTCACGCAATGGAAGCCGTCAGGACACTTGGTCGCGCTGCCGGAATGTGCGCGGGGGATAGTCATCGGGCGACCGCATATGCGGTATCAGCCGCCAACCACCGCCGAGGATTTCCCCTTCGGTGCGGCGTGTGTCGCCCTTGGCTGGCGGAGTGGACGCGTGCGCCTGCCGAACGAGGGGCTCGCTACCGGCCGTCTCCCGATCGGGATCGAGGGGATCCGGCGGGTCCCCGACCTGTCTCCGATGTGTGGGGCACGATGATGCTCTCCAGCCAGCGGCGGTGGCTCCTTTGTATGGCGGCGGTTGGCTGCCTCCTGATCGGCTGTGCCAACCAGGTCTCGTATGTGCGCCAGGACCACCCCGTCTATCCCACCGAGGAAATCTTCCCCCAGACCCGACAAGAGGTGTGGGCCGCGGCCAAAGCGGCGATGGTGACCTACCCGTTGGTGGTGCAGGACGGGGCGACGGGGACGATTGAGACGGAGTGGCTCTTTGGCGAAAGTGACGTTACCCGCCAGCTCGTGCGCCAGGGCGAGGAGTTTCAGAGCGACTACGTGCAGATTCGCTACCGCATCCACGTGGCCGTGACGCCGGTGGGTATCGGGACACGCGTGGCAATCCAGCAAGAGGTGCTGGAGAACCGCCGGTATACGAAGGGGATGCGCAGCTACTACGCGGCGGATCACTTCGTCGCGGCGGACAGCTCGACGGAGTTGGAGCATCGCCTGCTCGGACAGATCCAGCGGCAATTGGTCAGCCGCTAGTGCGCTTGGCCACTCGGAGGCCGGCATCGCCCGGGGGTCTGTGGGCGGCCTGCGGTCATTCGAGCACCTCCGTGACGCTTTCCGCCACGATTGCCGTCAGGCGGTCGATCTCCTCGAGCGACATCGATAAGGGTGGCATGAGCACGATCACGTCCCCCAACGGACGGATAAAAAGCCCCTTCTCGACGGCGCGGTCGCATACCTGCGCCCCCCGGCGCTCCTGCCAGGGAAACGATTCCTTGTTGGTGCGGTCCGCTACCAGCTCGATACCGACCATCATGCCGCGGCGCCGGACCTCGCCGACGTTCCGGTGCACGGCAATCGGTCCGAGACCGAGGGCGAGTCGGGCGGTCTTCGCGGCGAGCCGGGTGAGCACGTCATCGGTCGAGAACACGCGTAGGCTTGCGGAGGCCGCGGCGCAGGAGAGGGCGTTGCCGGTGTAGGTGTGGCCGTGGAAGAAGGTGCGCAGCTCCTGATACCCACCGAGGAATGCCTCGTAGACCCGTTCCGTCGTGAGCGTCGCAGCGAGGGGTAGGTAGCCACCCGAGATTCCCTTGGCGAGGGCCATGAGATCCGGGCAGACCGCTTCCTGCTCGCAAGCGAATAGGGTACCGGTTCGCCCGAAGCCGGTTGCGACCTCGTCGACGATTAGCAAGATCCCCAGACGGTCGCAGAGCTCGCGCACGCGACGTAGGTAGCCCTCGGGTGCGGTGATGATCCCGGCCGCGCCTTGCACCAAGGGTTCGACGATGATCGCGGCGATCTCTTCCGCGTGGCGCTCCGCGACGGAGGCGAGCTCATCGAAACAGGCCATTTCGCAGGTCGCCCGCGCCAGGCCGAGTGGACAGCGATAACAATAGGGCGATGGCGCGTGGTAGGCCTCGAAAAGCAGGGGAGAGAAGATCTTGTGGAACAGCTCGATGCCACCGACGCTCACCGCACCGACCGTGTCACCATGGTAGGCATTGGTCAGGCAGAGAAAGCGGCTGCGGCGTCGATGGTCGCCGCCGGGTTCCTGCTGCCAGTACTGGAATGCCATCTTGAGGGCGACCTCAACCGCCGTCGAACCCGAATCGGAGTAGAAGACACGGGTAAGGTCGGCAGGCGCGACGTCGATCAGCTCGCGGGCAAAGGTGGCCGCCGGGACCGAGCTGAGGCCGAGGAGGGTAGTGTGGGCCACCTTCGCGAGCTGCGCCTGAATCGCGGCGTTGATCGCCGGGTGGTTGTGACCGTGGACGTTGCACCAGAGGGAGGAGACGCCGTCCAGATACTCCCGCCCCTCGACGTCGACGAGGGTGCAGCCGTGGGCCCGTTCGATGACCACCGGTCGCCGCCGGCTCCACTCCTGCATCTGGGTGAACGGATGCCAGAGGCAATCGCGTTCGGTGGCAAAAAGGGCGTCGTGAGCCATAAACGGCTAAATGCGCCTTGGTGACATGGTCGATATGGCGATTGACTGCGGAGGTCCGTACAATCCGCGCCACCGCCGGCGCCGAGGAATGACGGGCGAGGGCCTAACCGAGATCCAACCGGACGCGCATTCGCGAATGACCGATTATCGTGGCCGCTGGCAGCGACGCAAGCCGAATCGCTCGCTCCTCATGCTCTGTGGTGCGGCGGTGGCAGCGGTCACCTTGGCTGCGGCGATGTACAACCCGCAGCCGCCGTCGGCGGCCGAACCGCCGACCCTGGTATCCGCGGAGGTGCCGGTCCCGGTGCTGCCCGTGGCCCATCCGCTGCATGTAGGCGAGCCCATCGACGAGCCTCCAGGTCCGCCGCCGCACAGCCAGCGCCGGACGTGGAGTGGGACGGTCGGCGGCTCTGATACCTTTTACGGGCTCTTGACCGGCCATGGCATCGATGCCGCAGCCGTACTGACGATGGTGCGGCAGTCCGAGAGGACGTTCGACCTGACCGCCATTCGTCGGGGTCAGCCTTACAGCCTCCTCTACGAAGGACCAGGTGGGCTCATCGAGTTCCGCTACCGAATGGACAGCGACCACGATTATGTGGCGCGGCTCGACTCGGGTCGTTTCCAGGACGAGGTAACGGAGGTCCCGTGGGACATCCGGCTTCGCCACCTCTCGGGAACGATCAACGACTCGATCTTCGAATCCCTGCAGAGCCGTGGGGTTGGCGACGCGATCCCCATGAAGCTGGCGGTGATCTATGCGTGGGATATCGAGTTCGCCGTCGATATCCGTCCGGGCGACACCTACAACCTTCTCTTCCAGGAGAAATGGCGCAACGGCAAGTTCGTCGAGTATGGCAAGGTCCTTGCGGCCACCCTGCACAACCGCGGTGCGGACCACAGCGCCATCTATTTCAAGGACGCAGCAGGGTTTGAGGATTATTACGATCCCCAAGGTCAGTCCATGCGTAAGCAGTTTCTTCGCTCCCCAGTCAACTACACCCGTATCAGCTCGGGATTCAACCGGCGGCGCTTTCATCCCATCCTGAAGCAGGTGCGCCCTCACCTCGGGGTCGACCTGGCGGCGCCGTATGGCACGCCGGTTCGGTCGGTCGGCGATGGCCGGGTGCTGGTGGCACGACGCAAGGGCGGCAGTGGGAACATGGTTAAGATCCATCACGGAAGCCGCTACATGACCGCGTATCTGCACCTATCGCGGTTCGCCAAGGGCGTCCGGGAGGGGACGACGGTGATCCAGGGGCAGGTGATCGGCTATGTCGGCTCGACCGGCCTGGCGACTGGCCCCCACCTCTGCTACCGGTTCTACGTCGATGGCCGGTACGTCAATCCGCTTACCGTAAAGTTCCCGCCGGCAGAACCCGTTAAAGAGGAGTATCGGCAGGAGTTCTTTTCCCTGGCCAGCGGTTATAGGGAACGACTGGCGGCGGCCGAGGTTGCGATCGACGATTCCTCCCCATCGGGGTAGATGGCCGTGAAACGAGCCGGCCATCCGTGACGACCATGGATGTGAACACCCTCAACCGGCTCCTCGAGTTCGCGGTAGAGAAAGAGGCCTCCGACGTCCACTTCAAGGTGGGTGATCCGCCGCTCTTGCGGGTCAAAAGCATTCTCCAGCCACACGACTTTCCGAAACTGACCTACCAAGATACGCGGGACATCGCCCAGACGCTCCTCCCTTACGGCCTGCAGGACCTCGATCTCGATCGCCTCAAAGAGCTCGACTTCTCTTACTCGGTGCCCGGCACGGCCCGCTTCCGCGTCAACGTCTACCGGCAGCGCGGCACCCTCGCGATCGTCATGCGCATCGTGCCCTTCGAGGTGCCGACGCTCCAGGAGCTCGGTCTACCCGACTGCATTCGCGACTTCGTGGTGGAAGAGCGAGGCCTGATCTTGGTCACCGGCGTGACCGGCTCGGGCAAGTCGACGACGCTCGCGTCTCTGGTAAACGAGATCAACACGACCCGACGCAAGCACATCGTCACCATCGAAGATCCCATCGAGTTTCTTTTCCGCAGCGAGGTCTCATCGATTTCCCAGCGCGAGATCGGCGCCGATACCGATGGTTTCGCTAACGCCCTCCGGGCGGCATTGCGGCAGGATCCAGACATCATCATGGTCGGGGAGATGCGTGATACCGAGACGATCGACGTCGCCCTGAAGGCGGCGGAGACGGGCCATCTGGTGCTCTCGACGCTCCATACCTCGGACGCGCCGCGCACGATAAATCGCCTCATCGCCGTCTTTCCGTTGGAGCAGCAACGACAGGTGCGAATTCGCCTTGCGGAGTCGCTCCGGGGTGTTATTTCGCAACGACTTCTACCGCGAGCCGATCTGAACGGCGCGGTGGTCGCTGTGGAGGTCATGAAGGCGACCCTGACCATCACCGACTGCATCCGCGACGAAGAGAAGACACATCTGATTCGTGACTACATCATCAAGGGTTCGGACCAGTACCGGATGCAGACCTTTGATCAGCACCTCACCGACCTCTACCTGCGCGGCATCATCAGCCTGGAGACCGCGCTTGGCGCCGCCACTAACCCCTCCGACTTCGAGCGTGCGCTGCGTCTCGGCCATCAACAGGTTTCTGGCGAGATCGGGGAGGACGTTACGGTCATCGCTTCATCGGAGGGAAGTCAGTCGCGTTCTTCGGAAAAGAACTCGGGCTTTGGCGGGTTCAGTCGGTTCGGTGGCGACCCAACCTTCGACAAGTAACGCAATCGGTTGAAAGTCAAGCGTCGGTGGATAGACCGGGAGATTCTCCTCGGCACCGAAATGCGGAGCCGGGTTCTTGGTGCCGCGGGGCACCGTGTCTGGGATGGACTTAAGATGAACCGGGACGGCGCGCAGACAGGGTCGGTCGAAGTCGCTACCGAGGCACATCGGCGGTCGGAAAGGGTGACACGACACCGCCTGCTGCGGGGCGATTCGATGGGTCGTATCTCGCTGTCGGTCGGCCGTGGATTGCCGGATCTGCTGCCCGCCCTGCGTCTCGTCCACGACAGCTATGTCGGCCTAGGGCTGATCGATTTCCACCCCTCCGGATTGCGGCTTCTGCCCCACCATTTATTGCCTGAGACGCGGGTCTTCTTGGCGCGAGAGTGGGATGAGGTGGTTGCCACCATCACCCTGATACCGGACTCTCCTTTAGGTCTTCCGCTCGACGAGGCGTACCTCGACGAAGTGAACGGGCTACGGAAAAATGGCCGCAAGGTTGCGGAACTCTCGTGCCTGGCGTTAGCGCCACGCTACCGTCGCCACGATGTCCTGTTGTATCTCTTCAGGCTGATGCACGACTACGCGCGGCGGGTGAAGTACGACGACCTGTGCGTTGTCGTCGCCCCAAAACACGGCCGTTTCTACCACGACATTCTACTCTTCGAGCCGTTCGGTGAGTTCGCGCATCTAAACAGGCTGAATGGCGCGCCGGCAATCCTCTTCCGGCAGAATCTTCGCACTATAGAAGAGGCGACTCGCCGCTTCTACGACGGCGCCGATTCAAAGAGCGATCTCTACGAGTTTTTCTTCGCAGCGGCCCCGACGCGGGATGAGTGTGATGGTTGGGGGCGGGCGCTACGCGAGGAAGAGGTTAGGGCCCTGACGGAGGTCTACCCGGAATTGGTTCCGGAGTCGCGTTAGGAAGCCCCTTCCGGCGTCACGTCTGGCGGAGTAGCCGGAGAGACGTGGCTGTTCGCCCGACGACCGCACCGGTGTAGTCCGTCCGTTGACGCAGCACCGAGGGTAGCAGATCCGCTCCAGTCGCTGTTAGAAAAATAATACGTCACAACTGGTCTTGAATCTAGGTCCACCCTTGGCTCGTGCTAACTTACCTTTATCTTTCAGTTAGTTGTGGCAAGTCTGTATTGATCAAAGATGATCCGAAACCGTGGCACAGCGTTTGCCTCTTATTTGAGAGTTCTGGTGGCGGTTGCTTACCTCCTCGCATTCCCCTCCTTTCCCCAGTCGTCCCATTCGGGGCGTCTCGAAATCCATGGACGGTATTGTGACGCAAGCTGAGGAACGTCGACACGCGCGTGAGTTTGAAGAAATCTGGTCGGTGGCATTCGCCGCGACCGACGGCGACTTTCAAGAGTCGCTACGCCTCGTGCAGAAACGCTACGAGGCGCGGGGCTACGTCGGTGCAGAGCGAGATCAGGCGGACCTCACCCTCTACCATATCCTGCCCGCCACTAGAACGATCCTGGTGAAGGCGCTGGGACGGGTTCTCGCTACGGTCACCTTCGTCCCCGAATCACCCCTCGGCCTTCCTGCGGAGGAGATCTTTGCCGCGGAGCTCGCCCCCCTTCGCGTGGAGGGGCGGCACCTTGCCGAGCTCTCGGCTCTGGCGGTGGAGGATCAGATCCGCATCGAGGACCGCCCGAACCTGACCCGTTGGCTCTTCCATGCCGTCGAGACGCTCGTTCGCGGGCAGGGTCGGATCGATGACCTGGTCATCACGGTCAACCCTCGTCACGAGGCATTTTACATCCGCCGGCTCGGGTTCGAACGTCTTGCCGGTCCGCGACCCCATCCCAAGGTGCAAGGCGCCGATGCGGTCTTGATGCGACTGCGCGCCGATGTGGACCGCTCACACCTCCGTTGGTGGGAGGTCGCCAAGGAGGAGAGCAGGGGTTTGATGTTCGACCTCCTCGGGAATGACCCCGGTTGGAATTGGGACGACTTTCGCCTACGGCGCTGGGGTGACGCCCTGCGCATCAGCGTCGATCGCGTCACCGAGGCCGGCTGTCACTATGTCCGTGGACTGTTCCCTACGTTTGATTGGCCCGAGGAGTGCGGTCGGACCGTGACGGCGTGAACCCCACGGCGGTGGTGGCGATGAGTCATCGACGCGGCATGGTGTCGCTCCTCGCGTGCACTACCGGCGTGCCTCGGTGCGCGCTGAGCAACCCGGTGGGAGGCGCATGGGCGCTCACTATCACGATCTCGCGTGTCACCGCCGCACGAGCCACGCGAGCGCGCTGGCCGCGATGCAGGTGGTGATTGGGAAATAGAGCTGGAAGCCGTCGCGGCGCAGGGTGAGGTCGCCGGGGAGTCGACCGAGGCCGAGCTTGTGGAGCCACGGCAGGAGAAGCCCGACGGCGATGAGGGTGACACCGAGGGTGATCAAGAGACGGGCGGTCGCGGACACGGGGATCAGCGGGGCGCGGTGGCGGCGTCGGTGTTGGTGCGGTCAACCTCCGCAGCCAGGGCACGTAGCGACGGGGAGATCTCGACCCGGTAGGGTGGGGCCGGATCGAGTTGCCGCAGGGGCTCGGGGAGCACGGCGATCTGTTGCGTGGTGCGGCGACGGAGGTCATCGAGGCGGGGCGAGAGCTGGAGGCGGCGACCGCCGCGCATGATGGGCTGCAGCAAAGGCTCACCGTCGCAGGAGTCGTCGGCGCGGGTGAGGCGATCGCCCGTCATGAGCCCGTCGGCGCCGAAAGCGCGGTATACCTGCTTGCGGCCGGGCCACGTGGCCTTGCCTTCGGACCGTTTGCGCCGCGGTCGCCCGGCATACTCCTGGAGCTTGTAGGCGCAGTCGAGGTAAGGGGCGCTGGCCGACGTGGTGAGGCGGGTGCCGATGCCGAAGCCGTCGATGGGCACGGCCTCGGATGCGAAGCGACGCAGGTCTCCCTCGTCGAGGTTGCCGCTGGCGAAGATAGTCACGCGTGCCAGGCCGCCGCGGTCGAGGATCGCCCGTACCCGGCGCGCGTGGTCGGCGAGGTCGCCGCTATCGATGCGCACTCCCTTCACCTTGATTCCCCGGGCACCCAGGCGCGGGGCTAGCTCTACCACCTTTTCCGCACCGGCCTCGGTGTCGTAGGTGTCGATAAGCAGGATGACGTTGGCCGGCTGGGCGCAGGCGAAGGCCTCGAATGCCGCCGTCTCATCGTCATGAGCCTGAACGAAGGAGTGGGCCATGGTACCAAGGACTGGAATGCCGAAGCGAGGTGCGGCGAGGACCGTGGCGGTCCCATCGAAGCCAGCGAGGTAGCTGGCCCGGGCCGCCAGCAGACCGGCCTCGGCGCCATGGGCGCGGCGTAGGCCGAAGTCCACCAGGAGCTTGCCTGGCGCGGCCAGGACCAGGCGTGCCGCCTTGGAGGCGATGAGGGTCTGGAAGTGGAGGAGGTTGATGAGCCGGCTCTCCACGAGCTGCGCCTGCGGCAGGGGGGCGATTACGCGGATCAGCGGCTCGTCCGGGAAGAACGGGGTACCCTCGGCGATTGCGTCGACCGCGCCGGTGAAGCGCAGCTCCGCAAGGGAGTCGATGAACCGCGGGGAGAAACGGCCACAGTCGCGCAGCCACTTGCGGTCGCCGTCAGTGAAGTGCAGCCCCTCAAGGAAGTCGAGGGCTTGCTCCAGGCCCGCCGCGACCAGGAAATTCCAGCCCACCGGAAGCTTGCGGACGAACAGCTCGAAAACCGCCTCGTCCTCCATGCCCCGGTTGAAATACCCCTGGAGCATGGTGAGCTGGTAGAGGTCGGTGAGCAGGGCCTCCCCCGGCGGGGTCACGATGCGACCCCATGGCCGACCACTACGGCGCCCTCCTCTTCCATGGCGCGGAGTGCCTTCTCACCATCGCCCGGATGGAGGTTGACTCCCCGCACCGCGTCCCCCAGGAGCACCACCCCGAATCCGTTGCCGAGGGCGTCTTCCACCGTGGCGCGGATACAATAGTCCGTGGCGAGACCACCGATGAAGAGGCGCACGATCTCGCGCTCATGCAGGGCCTCGACGAGGCGCGTCTCCTGGAAGGCCGAGTAGGCATCGCGGTCGATCCGGGTTGCCTTGGAGATGATCTCGGTCGCCGGCGGGAGGCAGAGGTCGGCCGGGAACTCGGCGCCGTGGGTATGGGCGACGCAATGGGGAGGCCATGGGCCGCCCTGAGCGGTGAAGGAGATGTGGTTGGCTGGGTGCCAGTCGCGGCTGGCGAAGATCGGCAGGCCGCGCCGGTGAAAGATCTCGCCGTAGCCGTTGAGAGGAGCGATGACGTCGTCGCCGTGGCGCACGGCGAGACTGCCGCCGGGCAGGAAATCATTCTGGACGTCCACGACAAGGAGCGCGTCACCGGCCTGCGGGGAAAGGTCAGTGTCGTTGAGCGAGGACACGGCAACCTCCGTCTCGTTTGACTCCATTATATCCACTGCCGGTCGCGGCACCGGGATACGATGGGTTGGTATACTTTTTACGTGGCGCGGGTGTTTGCGAGCGCAGCCATACCTATCCCCCAAAGGAGGAGGTAGCCATGAGCATCTCTCCCCTGATTTCCAGCCATGTGGTCAGCCTCACGCCGGGGATGACCATCCGCCAGGCGGCGCGCTGGATGAAGAGCCAGAACGTTGGTTGCGTCGCCGTGCTCGACGACGAGCAGCCGATCGGTCTGGTGACCGATCGAGACATCGCCCTGGCGTGCGGTGCCGGTGGTGTGTCACCGGAGGAACCGATCGCGCGGCTTGCGGCCCACCCACCGGTCGCCGTCCTGGAGAGCCTGGCCCTGCCGGACGCCATCGCGACCATGGCGGAGGAGGGCGTGCGGCGGCTCCTCGTTACCGACACGGTCGGGCGCCTGGTGGGGATCCTCAGTATCGACGATCTGGTGCCGTTGCTCGGGGAGGAGCTAGCCGCCCTGGGGTCAGCCGTGCGCGCGCCGCGCGCCTTCCCCCCAGTTTGATTGGGTCATTCGAGGTCGGAGGGCGAGCCATGCCGATTTCCGAGATCATTACCGCCCCCGTTGTGACGATTGAGGCCGACGCCGCGGTCTCGGCCGCTGCCCGGACCATGCGTGATCACCACCTGGGCGCGCTGCTCGTCACCCACGCGGGTGACCTGGTCGGCCTGCTTACCGATCGGGACATCACCGTCTCTGTGATTGCCGAGGAGGGGGACGTGGAGCGCACGCCGGTGGCCAATATCATGGCACGTGAGCCGGCGTTCGTCCTCGAGCACGCCGGCATCTTCGAGGCGATCCGGGCGATGCAGCGGGCCAACGTCCGGCGCCTGCCGGTGGTGGATCAGCACCTGCGGCCGGTGGGGATCATCACCGCCGACGACCTGCTCATCTACCTCAGCAACGAGTTGGGCACCCTGGCCAAAGGACTCTTCCGCGGCCTGGAACGGGAGCGCAGTCGGCTGGGGGAGATGACCGGCGCGTCGTGACCATGGCGTGACGGGACATCTATCCCGGCAGTGACGACGGTCCGCCAGGCCGGTGGTGAGGTGCGGTTGCTTCGGTGAGCGCTGGCCGCAATGGGTCGCTCGTGCACCCAGCCGAGGGGCAGTCGTGAGGGTGGCTTGCGTCAAGCGGTGCGACCGCCTTGCCGATATAAAAAGTATTTCAAGACTTGGAGAGAAGGCGGCGATCGCAGCTCCGGGACGCGCCTTTCACCGAGGAGAGATCGAGTGCAACTTAGGGCGTTGCGGGGGACGACCCCCGTGGTCGCCGTCGGATTCACCTGTCTTGCGCTCGGCGTCATCCAAGGCCATGTCGCCGCCGCCGCCGACTCGGCGTCGGGGATTCCCGTTGTGACCGATGGGAAGCTTGCCGGTCCGTGCTGCTCGTTGGCCGTTGTCGATTCATCGCGGGTGGAGGATGGCTGGACGGAGCGACCGGTTCGCCACACGGAGGCGCACGCCACGGCGGCGCTCGTGGTCACCCTCGATCAGCCGCTTTATCCGGCGTTGGGGCCCGTGATCCAGCGATTCGCGGCCCAACTATGGTGTGCAGATCGCAATCGAGACTGGAACGTGCGGGACGTCGGCCGCCGCGTTGTATCGCAACGAGGTCGATGTAGGCGGCTTCTGTTGCCCTCCGGGCGAGGTCGACCGACTGCCCGGGCTGCGGTATCACACCCTCGGTGTCGCGGCGATCGCCCTGATCGTCCATCCGTCCAATCCGCTCGCGACGATCAGCCTGGCGGACGCGCGTCGGATCCTCATGGGCGAGGCCCAGCAGTGGCGCGGGCTGCTTCCCAAAGGCACGATGTTTTCCCACCCGACCCAGACGGGAACGCGGCTCCACTGCAAAAAGCGTCCGGGCCATTGGCGGCCGCTCGTGCGCGACGAGGATCTGTTCGGCCCAGGCGTCATCGATGTGGGCGCTATCTCCGACATGGTGGGGTGTGTCGCACGCTCAGCCGCCGCCAACGGTTACGAGACGGTGTGGATGACGGAGAACACCGTGATGTCGGAGAGGTGAAAGTGCTGCTCCTTGACGGAATCACACCGAGAGATACCGAGGCGATCGCCGCAGGCCGATACCCGCTCTATCGCGCCTTCCATGTGACGACCTGGGAGGGCGTCGCGGCCAATCCCCTGGCCGACCAGTTGGTCCAGGCCATTGGCGAGGGGTCCGCGGCCTCTCCGGCCGAGTTCGCGTTCGCCTCGCGCCGGCTGATGGAAGGGTACGGTTGGGGATTCGAACACGGCGAGCTGCACGGCGAGATGGCGCAGTAACCATGGCTTCATCTCCGCTCCGCGTCTGGCTCGGCCGGTTGCCCTTGCAGCTCAAGGTGGTGGCGGTCGCCTTGTTGTGCAGCCTGTGCGTGTGGCTGTTGCTGGACTACTGGCAAAACCAGCGACTCCAAGAGGTCGCCGTGGCGACCATGAGCGCCGAGCTCGACGCGGAAGCGACTTCCGCGCGGCTGATCTTCGATCAGGAGGTCAAGCGCTATAGCCAGCTCGTGCGTCTCTTTGCCGCTCGTGGTCCGGTGATGGACTACTTGGAGGCCCTCTCCCAGGCGAGGCCACCACGCCGAGGGCCATCGCCGGATAGCAACGTCGGTGCTCCACGGTGGGTCCCGAAGACCTCTCAGTGGCGCGGCCTGATCGATCCGGAGCAGTTCGTGCTCTTTTCTCCGCAGGGAGAGATTCTCGATCTTTACAACCCGCGTGGTGCAGACCTTCCGGACGAGCTGCGCCGGAACCGCCACTACTACCTGCAGCAAAGTACCGGCCAGAGCTATTTCGGAAACCTGGACGGCAGGCCCCATCTGATGGCCACCGCCGACATCACCGACGAGCAGGGTAGGGTCCGTGGCCACCTGATGGTCGTGGCGCCGTTCGATGATGGGTTCTTGCAGTCGGACACGGTGCGCCACTTCGACCTGAAGGGTGGCGTGGTCGCATTGGCGACCGGGGATCCTCCGCGCATTCTCACCGGTAGCGACTTCGCCGCCGTCCCGGTCCATGCCCTCGTCGACGATCTAAAAGACCAATTCTTGGTGCGGGGGACAGAGTTCTTCGACTACGGCTCTTCGGAGGTGCGACTGCAGCTCGTCGTGTTGCTGCGTAATGACGTCCTCGCCGGAGTGGAACAGCAGATTCTCGACATGGGGCGCAAACAGCGGGCGAGCATAGCGGTCGTGCTGGTCGGCGTGTTGGGGCTCTATCTCTATGTCATGGCACACCGCATCTCTCGCCTCAGCCAGCGGGTGCTCGCGTTTTCGCGCGAGGAGTTGCAGCTCGGCGAGGAGAAAGAGGAGCCGCGTGATCAAATTGCGCTCCTGGAATGGCGCATCGCGCGGATGAGCGAAGAGGTCCTGAACGGCCGCCGCGCCCTCCTGCGACAGGGCCGTGATCTCGCGCGCATGGTCGAGGAGCGTACCCACGATCTGCAGGCCGCGAAGCGCCAGGCCGAAGTGGCCACTCGGGCGAAGGGACAGTTCCTCGCCAATATGAGCCACGAGCTACGCACGCCGATCAACGGCGTGCTCGGCACCGCGCAGCTCCTCGTGAAGACTCCGCTGACCGAGGAGCAGCAGGAGCTGATCGAGATCTTGACGGAGTCGGGGGAGCAGATGGTCGCCGTCGTCGACGACATTCTCGACTTCTCGAAGCTCGATAATGGCCACGTCCGGCTCGAGCGTCTCTCGGTGAACCCGCGCGGGATTCTTCAGTCGCTCCGCGAGAGCTCTCGCAAACAGTGGCAGGACAGGGGACTCGACGTGATTGTGACGGTGGAAGAACCACTGCCGCCGATCTTCGGGGACCCGGTGCGCGTCAGCCAGGTTCTTGGCAACCTGCTCGCCAACGCGATCAAGTTCACCCGCGCCGGGCGGATCGAGGTCTCCGTGCACGTGGTGGACGGTCGTATTCATTACGCGGTCGCCGACACCGGCATCGGCATCCCTGCAGAAAAGCTCGACACGATCTTCGAGGAGTTTTCCCAGGCCGACTCCTCAACCACCCCCAAGTACGGTGGCGCCGGTCTCGGCCTGGCCATCACTCAGCGGTTGGTTCGCCTGATGCGCGGAGAGCTGGGTGTGGAGAGCCAGGTCGGGGTTGGCTCGACCTTTTTCTTTTCGTTACCCGTTGAGGGCGCTAGCGGCGGGAAGGACGCCGCCGCACTGGTCACCGCCGCGGTCCTCGCCGCACCGGCGATCGCACCGCAGCCTGGAGCGACCCGAGTCCTGCTGGTCGAGGACAACCGGATGGATCAGGTGGTCGCCAAGCGGATGCTTGCCCGGGTTGGCTGCGGGGTGCTCGTGGCTGCCGACGGGCGGCAGGCAGTCGATCTCTTTGCTGGCCAGTCCTTCGATCTCATCTTGATGGACGTGCAGATGCCGGTGTTGGACGGGCTGGAGGCCACACGAGAGATCCGGCGCAAAGAGGCCGAGATGCAGCTCCGGCCGGTGCCGATCATCGCGCTGACCGCCAATGCGTCGGAGGCCGACCGGCAGCGCTGTCTCGCCGCTGGCATGAACGATTTTCTCGCCAAGCCGGTGAAGTTGACCGGGCTGACGGCGGCCATCGAGCGATGGAGCCGGAGGGCGGTGGCCGTCACGGAGAGCTAGCCCACGACCGGTAGGTTTTCGTCGAGGTGGGTGGTTTGCTGGCAGGGGATGGGGAGTAGACTACGCAGGCGTGCGCCCGCTGCGTCCGCGGGCCGGGCTCTCCCATGCTTACCCATCTCCCTCCGGATACCGTCCGCCAGAACATCTGGCGCGCATCCCTGCGCGAGGAGCCGTTTCGCCTGTTCTTCCCCCTCGGCATTGCCTGCGGTGTGGTCGGGGCGGGTCACTGGCTGTTCTACGGCCTCGGCCTCACCGGGCGTTATTCCGGATTCGTCCACGCCTCGATCCAGATCCAGGGGTTCATGGCGTGCTTCATCTTCGGGTTTCTCTTCACCGCATGGCCCAAGTTCACGGTCGGGCCAGTGGCGACGTGGTGGGAGATCGCTGGGGTGTTCACCGGTGGGGCGCTCCTTCTGGCTAGTCTGGCCTTGGGGTGGTGGGCCCTGGCGGAGGTGGGGACCCTCCTCCAGCTCGCCACCTTCGGCGTGTTCATGGGCCGGCGCTACTGGCGCCGCGCCACCCAGCAGCCGCCGGCGCTGATCTTTCTCACGATCGCCTTCGTCCACGCGGCGGTCGGCGCCGGCCTCCTGTTGTGGATTCGCCTCGACGGCCCGGCCGCGTTCGAGCTATTGGGCCGCAGGCTCCTGTGGCAGGGGACCTGTCTGGCGGTGGTGCTGGGGATGGGAGGACATCTGATCCCGCGGGTCCTGGGCATGCCGGAGGGGGTCGTGCCGAAGCTACCGGCGCCAGCCGGCTGGGCCGGCCTGGGTGTCGCCTTCCGTGGCTGGCGGGCCTGGTCGTGCTGGCTCTCCGGCGGGCTGCTGTTGGCCAGCTTCTTGATCGAGCACGGCGGTGCACAACAGACGGGGCGGCTGATCCGCGCCGCGGTGGTAAGCAGTCACCTGGTCGCCGCCACCCAGGTCTGGCGGTTGCCGCGGGTGCGGGCGACCTTCGTCTCCGGCCTCTGGGCGTCGGTATGGCTGGTAGTGGTCGGGGTGTGGGCCGCGGCGTTTGCGACCCGGTACCACGTTGCCGCCCTGCACCTGGTCTTCATCGGCGGCTTTTCGCTGCTGGTGCTCACCATCGGGGCACGGGTCACCCTGAGCCACGGCGGCTACATGCGGCTGGAGGCCCGGAATCGCGCGGTGGCCGCGGTGATTGCCGGCGTTCTGGTCGCCGTGGCCCTGCGGGTGGGCGCCGATGCCTCACCCGAGCGGTACTTCACGACGGTGGCGAGCGCCGCGGGCGTCTGGATGGTGGCTTGCCTCCTGTGGGCCGCCTACTTCATCCCGAAGATGGTCTACCGGGAGTTCCCGGTGGTGCGTCCCATGAGTCGCCTGCGCGTCGTGCCGCCGGCGCGCGGGGAGTAGCCACTCGGCCGACGGCGACCGCCTCAACGCGAGGCGCTGCGCCCCTGCACCTCCTCCAGGCGCGCACCCATCTCGTTGAGTTGCGCCTCGCCGAGATGCTCGGAGGCGTAGCGGTAGAGGGTTCGGTCTTCCAGGCTGGAGTGGTCCGCCATGCAGCGGGTGTAGTTCGTGGCGTAGGTGAGGGCCTCGCGGATCGCCGTGCGGTCGGCGGTGACGCGGCCCAGGGCCTTACGTAGGCCGTTGAGGCAGTAGCGCATGTCGTCGTGTTCGGCGAGCAGACCGGTCACCGGTCCCTCAAGCTCCGGGAGGGCCTTGATGAGCACGGGGAAGAGGGTGATCTCCTCCGCGCGAAAGTGGTCCTCCGCCTCGTCGCGCAACCGGTCCACCGCCCCGAGGAGCTCCTCGACTGCCTCGGGAGCGAGGGTGGCCGCGGTCTCCATCCGGCGGAGCGCCACCTCGATCTTCGGAACCGCCTCGTTGAGCTCGCTGTGGGTGTGGAAAAAGAACTCCATTGCCGGATGGCGGTCCATGAGGCGCTCTCCTTGGTCGGGCCGATCGTGGGACCTTACCACTAGGTCGGAGGGGTGTGCGACGCGAAACCGTATGCACCGCCAGGGCCCATCGTCCGGCTCACTCCAGGGCGGGCAGCGGCGACAGATGGCGGAGACGCTCCTCCACGTGACGCAGCGCCGCGCGGTCACCGGTGTCGAGCCAGACCCCGGAATGGTGGTGGACGCCCACGGTCTCGCCGCCGGCGACCGCCGGTAACAGGTAGTCCCGCACGATGCAGGCGGGATCCGCCGGGCATAGGCCTCGGAACAGGCGTCTCTCCACCACCTGCACCCCGGTGAAGATCGGGCCGGTCGCCACGTCCGGGGCGGCGAGCCCCTGGAGGAGACCGTTGGTGACCATCAGCCGCCGGTACCCCCCGGGCGTATCGCCATCGATGACGGCCAGGGTGCCGACCGCATCGCGGCGGCGGTGGATCTCGATCAGCGCCTGGAGGTCGACGTCGGTGATCTGGTCGGCATTCAGCACCAGGAACCGCTCTCCATCGATCAGGGGAAGCAGATGGCGCAGACCACCGCCGGTGCCGAGCAGACGGGGCTCCACCGAGTAGCGCAGGCGCAGGCCCCAGCGGTGGCCGTCCCCCAGGGCGGCCTGGACCTGGTCGGCGCGGTAATGGGCATTGAGGACGATGTCGGTGACACCGGCCGCCCGCAGCAGACCGAGGGGATAGTGGACCATGGGCCGACCCGCCACCTCGATCAGGGGCTTGGGCAGGCGGTCCGTGAGGGGCCGCAGGCGGGTGCCCAGGCCGGCACAGAGCACCACCGCCATCATCGGTGTATCTCCCAGGTGGCGCACAGACGATCGATGGTTTCTGCCAAGGGATCGAACCGGCTGCGGAGCCGCCGCACCGCTCGCTGCGCCCCGGCGAGGGCCGGGGTCAGGTAGGGGAGGTAGGTCGGGTTGGCGAGGGTGACCGCCTGGTGGGCGTAGGTGCCGGCCGCCTTGAGGAGGCGTTGCACCGCGGCCAGGGCGTACTCCTCCTCGGTGAGGGGCACATCGCTCGCCGCCCGGTAACGTGTCAGGAGGCGGTGGCGCTGGTCGTCGTCGAGATCGCCGTACGGGTCCTCGAGGAGCGACGCGAGGTCGTAGCCACGCGGGCCGAGGCGCGCGTCCTGAAAGTCGATCGGCCGGACGCGACCCTCCCGCACCAGGAGATTGCGCCGATGGTAATCGCGGTGGCAGACCACCACGGGCAAGGCCGCCAGCGCCTCGCAGAGGGGTGCGGTGTGGCGCAGGAACGCATCGCGGGCCACCGGATCACGAGTGCCTGTGAGGGGCTGGAAGGCGTCGATGAAGACGGTCAGCTCGCGCTGGTAGAAGGGGGCGTCAAAGCGGCGGTTCCACGGAGGTGCGGTGGCCGCGGCGGGGGGCCGGATGCGCTGCAGGTGGACGAGCAGGTCGACCGCGGCCTCGTAGGACGCCAGTCCGTCCGCGCCGTGCAGAAAGGTGTCTCCCAGGTCTTCGAGAACCACCAGGCCGACCTCCGCGAAGACCGCCTCCACCGCGGGCACCGGCCAGCCGTGGCCGCGGAAGAACGCGGCCAGGCGCAGGAAGTCGTCCTCCTCCGGCGCGAAGGCGTGCGGCTGGAGCAGGACCACGATGGAGCCGCCAGCGTCCCGCAGGCGGTAGTAGCGCCGGGCCGATGCATCCGCCATCAGCGGCTCCACCGCGGGCCGCTGCCCCTGCCACGCGGGCCGCCAGGTACCGAGCGCCTGCCAGTGCGCGGCGGTGAAGGGCGTGACCGGCAGGGCGTGACGGTCGCCCGGGGGAGGTGCGGCGGGATGGGGACGGGGCCGGTGTTGGCGTGTCACGACGATCTGCCGATGGGGAGGGGGGCGGTCGTGGCGGCGCGGGCGCCGGCCGGGTCGAGGCGAATAGGATCGTTGGAGGCTGCGATGGTGAGGGTAGCGGGCATCGTCGGGTTGGCGATCTGGGCAGTGGTCGTGACATCCGCAGGGGCGGCAGCGCTGGATGGACGGGGATTGTTTCTCCGCAAGTGTGGCTTCTGCCACCAGTTTCATGACCTGGGCAAGCAGCAGATCGGCCCCGATCTGACCCAGCCGGTCAGGGCTATGGACCCGCGGCAGATCGCGACCTACATCCGTGCCCCGCGGGCGGTGGATCCGGACAGCCGCATGCCCGGTCAGCATGGGCTCAGCGACCGCCAGGTCGAGGCCATCGTGCAGTTCCTCACCGCACCCACGGTGACGCCGGCCGCGGCCGACGCTCCGTGACGCCCAGCACATGGGCCACGGGCGAGATACCAGCGTCAGGAGGATGGCGCCCTGGTGAGGTCGCCCTGGCCCAATCCTGGCTGTCTGCCCGCAGGCCCGGCGTCCACTCCTCTTCTCCGGCGCCAGGTTCCTCGCCCCTGATCGAGGCATGGCCGGGGATGCGGGCGGTTGCGTGGTCTCCGGGGGGGGATCGGGTCAGGCCCTGAGGTCCGCGAGCATCGCGTCGCGGGTGGCGGTCGAGAGCCACTCCCGGTGGGGGTAATTCGGGTGGTCGACGAACAGGGCCGCGGGCACCGTGGGGTCGGCCAACATGGCGATCTGCTGCGCGGTGAGCGGCAGCTTCAGGTAGTGCACCGAGGAGGTGTAGTCCTCCCGGCTGCGCCCGGCCTCGCCCATCGCCGCGGCGACCTCGTCGCCGATGGCCAGGCGCAGGGCATGCTCGATGCCCACCAGGGTGGGGAGGATGCGCTTCAGCTCCGACTCCTCCGAGATCTCGATGAACAGGGTGAAGGAGAGCTCGTGCTCGCCCGGGATCAGGGGGTTGTAGACGTCGAGCTCGCGCTGGATCCCCGCCGGGTCCTCGATCGCCTCGATGCGCATCATCTCCTGGATCTGGAACTTCATGGTCGCGCGGTTTTCCAGGGTCACCGCCACGTGGGGGCCGATCGCGATCCGGCGTGGCCGCTTCATGCGGATCACCTCCTTGCGGAAGGCGTCGCGGACCTGGGCGTAGGCGGCGTTGGCGAGGAGGTCGGCGCGGGTGAGGGGTTGCAAGGGGTCCTCGTGATGGAGCGTGGCAGGGCAGTCGATCCGTGGGCCGCTCAGGGAGCGGGCGGCAACGCCTCCGCATAACCGTACGCCGCCGCCACGACCTGGGCCGGGTGGTACGCCTTACGGCCCGTCCCCTGGTGGATCTGGAGGCACGAAAGTGGGCAGTCGGAGGCGACGATGTCTGGCTCGCTGGCGCCGATGGCATCGAATAATTTCCGTCCAATCTTCATGGAAAGCTCGAAGTTTTCCCGCTTCATGGACCAGGTGCCGTCGTGGCCGGAGCACTTATCGATCAGCTTCACGGTCGTGTCCGGGATGAGCCTCATGATGTCCCGTGAGCGGAAGCCGATGTTCTGGTCCCGCAGGTGACAGGGGATGTGGTACGCGATCGTCCCCATCGGGTGGGTGAAGTCGCGATTGAGGGTGTCCGCCTGCTTGAGGGTGAAGAGGAACTCGAAGAGGTCCAGGGTGTTCTCCGCCAGGACCGTGGCCTCGGGGCTACCCAGGAGGTCGCGATACTCCTTCTTGAAGGTCAGGCTGCAGGTGGGGACCGGCACGACCACCTGGTAGCCTCGCTCGATCCAGGGCATCAGGGTGGCGACGTTCGCCTGAGCCTTCCGCACCGCGTCGTCGATCGCGCCGCAGTCGAGAAACGGCATGCCGCAGCACACCGCCTCCGGTACCGTCACCTCGACCCGGTTCTGGTGCAGGATCTGCACCGCCGCGCGGCCCACCGCAGGGTCGTTGTAGTCCACCATGCAGGTGGCGAACAGGACGACCTTGGCGGCCGGCTCGCCGTCGGGATGCAGGAGGGCCTCGTTCGCCTTCAGCCAATGGCTGAAGGTCTGGCGGTGAAACTGCGGCAGGGCCTTGTCCTTGTGGATACCGAAGGTGGCCTGCAGGGCCGAGCGCGCCAGGGGGTTGCGGTTCGCCCAGTTGGTGAGCCCGGCGGTCGCCGACGCCAGCTTGCCGAGGCGGTCGGTATCGGTGAGCAGGCGGTCGCGCAGGGGGATCCCGTCACGCCTGGCCCAGACGGCCCGTGCCCGGAGCATCAGCTTCGGGAAGTCGAGCTGCCACTCGTGGGGTGGCACATAGGGGCAGGTGATCTGGCCGCACACCTTGCACTGGTGGCAGAGGTCGACGGTCTTGCGGTGGACCTTGCGGTCCAGGGCCGGCACGTCGCCGTCGAGGGCGTCGACCGCCTCGAAGAGATACGGAAAGGACTCGCACAGGTTGAAGCACCGCCGGCAGCCGTGGCACAGGTCGAAGACCCGGGTCAGCTCCGTATCCAGATCCTGCGGTTCCCAATAGGTGGCTTGATGGTGGTCGTAGACCGTGGTCATCCAGATCCTCCGGCGGTCCCTGGTGCGCCGCAGGCGCGGGGGCGTTTACCGACAGATACAGCAAAGGGCGGGGAAAGACACGCTTTCCGCCGCCCTTGGTCGGGGTGCTCGCGAAAGAGGCGTGCCTAGCTGATGCTCTTCAGCCCCTCGCCAAAGCGGCCGGCGTGGGACTTCTCGGCGCGGGCGAGGGTCTCCAGCCACTGGGCGATCTCCTCGAACCCCTCGTCGCGGGCGGTCTTGGCAAAGCCGGGATACATCTCCGTGTACTCGTAGGTCTCGCCGGCGATCGCCGCCGCCAGGTTGACGTCGGTGTCGCCGATCGGCTTGCCGGTCGCCGGGTCGCCGATCTCGGCGAGGAACTCCAGGTGGCCGTGGGCGTGGCCGGTCTCACCCTCGGCCACGTCGCGGAACAGGCCGGCGATGTCCGGATATCCCTCGATGTCGGCACGCTTGGCGAACCACAGGTAGCGGCGGTTGGCCTGAGATTCACCGGCGAAGGCTTCCTTCAGGTTTGCTTCGGTCTTGGTTCCTTTGAGCGCAGGCATGATTCCTCCTGAGGAAAGAATGTGGTTACGTTGACGTACGCGTAATATGGGGACGTTGGCCGGAAAGCGCCACGGTTACCGTACCGCGGACCAGGCCCGCAACATCCGGCGCCGCGGGTTACCCGGCTATTTCAGCTCATTCCACGCGAGCTGGATCGCCTCGAGCAGACCCTCGTTGCTGGCCTCCGGGTCGTCCGTGAAGCCCTCGAGGGTCAAGACCCATTCGTGCAGCTCGGTGAGGCTCACGTCGTACAGGGGGTCGAGATCCGGGTGCTCTTCGTTGAGAAGCTCGGCGATCTCGTCGGCGTCTTCCCAGGTTAATTCGTCCATCGTCCAGATTCCTCCGGGGGAGAGAACTACGGTGATGGTTACCGGCCACCAATACGCAACCAGGGCGATTCTATGCAACGGCCCGCCCGCATCTCTCACCATGAATCTGCTGCGACCGTGCAACCGCCCGCATCTCCGGGCCCACCTCGTCCGCGGTAGGAGCCGGGTGCACCGGCGATCCGCGGCCTGTGGCCGCGGCAGGCCCGAACGGCCTGGGTCGCCGACCTGCCTGCCGGCAGGCTGGAGTTGCCCCGGTTTGGTGGACACCTGATCCTTTGGGAGAAAGGAGTCCCCGATGCCAAAGAGTCGTCCCCCATACCCACCCGAGTTTCGCCGGCAGATGGTGGAGCTGGTCCATGCCGGTCGCACACCGGAGGAGTTGACCCGAGAGTTTGAACCGACGGGTGCGGCGTGATCCTGTAGGGCGGGTTCCCACCCGCCGGGAAAGGTGCCAACCTTTCCGGCGCTACGCGGTCCATGAGCGAAACGGGGATATTGAGGGATGGGTTCTCTTTTTCAGCGGGAATTCTGGTTCGGTGCGGTCGCCGTGGTGGCACTTCTGGCGGCACCGACCGGTGGGTGGTGCATGGCCTCGCCGGAGGTGCCGCTGGATCACTGGGCGTATCGCGCGGTGGATCGGCTCGTGGCCCTCGGGGCGATTGACAGCGCGTTCCAGGGGCAGCGGCCGTGGACGCGGATCGAGATCGCGGGGCTGGTGGAGGATGCCTCGCGATCCGTTGATCGCCTGTCGGCTGCGTCGCAGGGACAGCTACGGCGGCTACAGAAGGAGTTCGCCAGCGAGCTCGACGAGCGACGCGGCGCGGAGCGCGGCTCGTACGTCAAGCCGGCGGAGCGGTTGGGACTGCGGCTGTTCGCCTCTTCCGGGGAGCCGGAGGCGATCCTCCAGCACGGTGACGTCCTGAGTGACGGCGTCGACGTGCGGGTCGACTGGCAGGCCCACGCGCGGTTGGGCAGCCACATCGTCGCGGCGCTGCGGCCGGAGCTGCGCTGGGGCTCGGGGGAGTCGATTCCCTTGCGCGACCACGGGCTCGGTACGGCGCGTCCGGCCGTGGATGAGACGGACACGAAGCTGGAGCTACGCGAGTCATACGTGAAGCTGGTGCTGTGGAATCTGGAAGTGGAGGCCGGGCGGGACCACATCTGGTGGGGGCCGGGCCGGCGCGGGTCGTTGTTGTTGACGAACAATGCCGAGCCCCTCGACCTGATCAAGGTATCCAACCCCGAGCCGGTCCTGCTGCCGTGGATCTTCGGCTACCTCGGCCCGTTGCAGGTGGAGTGGTTCTGGACCGAGCTGGAGCACGACCGAGTGATCCACCGGGCACAGCTCACCGGCCTGCGCCTGGACTTCAAGCCCACCCCCAATTGGGAGGTGGGGCTGGCGCGGGTGATCCAGTTCGGTGGCTATCACCGTCCGGGGCTCTTCGAGAAGGGGCTCGGGGACGTGCTCGCCGGCGTGAACGCCGAGGGGGGCGATGACGTGGAGACGGAGAACTCCCTGGCCGCCATCGATCTGAGCTGGCGCATCAGGTGGCCGCGCCCGGCCCAGCTCTACTGGGAGTACGGCGGCGAGGACCAGGCGACCCTCCTCGACATCACCCCATTCATGTCGGCGTTCGGCCATGTGCTGGGGCTGTATCTGCCGGAGGTGGTGCCGGACGTGCCCGTCGCGCTCCGGGTGGAGTATCTCACCAACGTGCAAGACGACGGCCCTGTCTGGTACCGGCACGGGACCTATCGGAGTGGCTATACCTACCGCGGCAAGATCCTTGGCCACTCGTTCGGGGGCGAGGCCGAGGCGGTGAGCGTGCGGCTGGACTGGTTCCCCGACGACCCCTGGACTCTCGGCGTCGACGCAGACTGGGTCACCAACCGAGTCGCGCCGGAGGGGAAGGAGAAGGATCTGCGTTTCGGGTGTGACGCAACGCTCTTCACCCGCGGGGTGGCGCAATACTCGGTGCGCTACGACTTCGAGAGCCGCAGCGATGTCGACGGGGTGAGTGGCGACGATGCGACCAGTCACCGGCTGATGGTGGAGGTGGCGCTGGACCTGTGACGCGTCGGTTCGCCGTCGACCGCGCAGGCGTTCCACCGGAGACGGGCACGTCGGCTGGGATTTAGCCATGGGTCGGGTCGTGCGCACTATGTCGGCGCGATCGCGGTGCGTGGGCACGGCCTGCCGTGCCCCTGCGGTGCGATCACGCTAGGCGTCGTCGGCCGAATGAATTCGGCCCTACGGGCGGTGTGGTGTGGACCCGTGGGGTGGGTGCTGCCCGCGACGTCGGGCGGCGCGCCATGGAGGGTCACGGCTCGCCGTGACCTTCCGGTCGGACGGGGGTCGGGTCGGGGCCTAGCGCTCCAGCAGCTCGGCGCCGTCGGCCAGGGCGACGCCGACGGCGGGGAGGTCGAACTTGTGCCAGGCGGCCATGGCGCTGGTGGCGGACTGGGTAACCGCGGCCCATTGTTGGGACGAGAGCTTGCTGTCCGGGTCGCGGAAGATGGCGGCCGTGCGAACCTCGTAGAGGTGTGTCAGGAGGGTGGTGGCGGCTTCGGGGATGTTACCGGGGTCGGAGTTCCGGTGGCATGTGCCGCAGGCGGCGCCGATGGTCTCGGGCGTGAGGACCCGGGAGCCCACCGAGGTGTGGCAGGTGTGGCAGTAGGCGGCAGGCTGGCCGTCTCTGAGGAGCTGGTAGTGGCGGCTGTGGGTGAATCCCCAGTACTGGGTCGGGTGGCACGAGCCACACACGCGCGCCGCGGTCAGGCGGTCCTGCGGTGTAGCACCACCACCGACCGGGGCCATGCCGGCGTGGGCCTGCTCGGCATCGGCTGTGTGGTCATCGCCCCCGTGGCACGAGTGGCAGTCGACGTTGGAGTTGGCGTGCAGCGACTCTTTCCAGTCGTGATAGCTGTGCTGCCATTTCGGATCCTGAGGTATCGCGCCGTGGCAGGCGGTGCATGAGCCGTCCTCAGCCGTTCCGTTGGCCGCGACCGGGTTCGTCGCCAAGACGACCGCCACCATCAGTCCCGCTGCCGCCGTTACGAACGCAGCGGGTGAACCTCTCCTATGGCCGCGACAGCGATCGCCCCCGCGCCGGGTCTGGGACGGATTCGGGGTCCCAACCCCTGGGCTGACCATGGCTATCTCCCTCGGGTTGCTCCTTGGGGTGTGGCTAGTCGTACGACGACCGACACTGCCGCATCCACCCAGTATCATGACTGATCGGAGGCAGATCTGGTAGTCCCAAGGGGAATCGAACCCCTGTTTCCGCCGTGAGAGGGCGGCGTCCTGACCGCTAGACGATGGGACCGGAACGACCTCGGCGCAGAGCCGGCCGGCCGGCTTAGGAAGGGTGGCTCGGGGGCAGGGATTCGAACCCCAACAGGCAGAGTCAGAGTCTGCAGTCCTACCGTTAGACGACCCCCGATCGGGAGCCGGTTTATAGCGACGGGGCCAAGGCAGGTCAAGTCGCCGGAGGGACCGGCCGCGGCTTTTCGCTCGACCTTGCGGCCCGCCCGCGAAGGCTAGGTCGCTGATCGCGGTTAGCGGTTAGTTCCGCTTCCCGCCGGGAGGGGGTTGAAGGCGGGCCGCTGACGACTGCCCTACATTCCGGTGACGTGGTAGCCGGCGTCGACGTGGATCACTTCGCCCGTGGTGCCGCTGGAGAGGTCGCTGAGGAGGTAGAGGGCGGTCTTGCCCACTTCATCCTGGGTTACCAGCCGCTTCATCGGGGCGCGGTCAATGCTCGTCTTGCCGATGCTGTAGAAGTCGGCGATGCCGCTCGCCGCGAGGGTCTTGATCGGCCCGGCAGAGATCGCGTTGACGCGGATGCCCTCGGGCGCGAGGTCGTACGCCAGGTAGCGGACGCTCGCCTCGAGCGCCGCCTTGGCTGCCCCCATGACGTGGTAGTTGGGGACCACCTTCTCCGCGCCGTAGTAGGTGAGGGTGACGATGCGTCCGTTGCGGCCCTCCATCAAGGGTCGGGCGAGGCGGCAGAAGTGGATCAGGGAGTAGGCCGAGACGTCCATGGCATAGGCGAAACCCTCGCGGCTGGAGTCCGAGAAGCGCGCCTTCAGATCGTCCTTGCGGGCGTGGGCGATGCCGTGGACCAGGATGTCGAGGTGGCCGTAGTGGTCGGCGACCGCTTGAAAGACCGCCTCCACCTCGGCGTCGTCGGTTGCGTCGCAGTCTAGGACCAGCTTCACGCCCAGTTGATCCGCCAGCGGGCGCACGCGCTTCTCCAGGGTCTCCCCTTGGTAGGTGAGGACGAGCTGCGCGCCCTCCGCCGCGAGCCTCTGGGCGATGCCCCAGCAGATACTGCGATCGTTCGCGATCCCGAAGATCAGTGCGATCTGGCCATCCAGCATACCCATCGTCCAGTCCTTCTGTGCGATTTGTTGGCTTGCGACAACGGCACGCAGGGTACCATAGCGGGCCGTGGGTACGGGAAACAGAGAATTGTCGCAGCGTCTCGTTAGGGCGGCGCTGGACTGGCTATTTCCGCCGACATGCGACGGGTGCGGTGTGCCACTTGGGCTCGCGGTGGCCGGTCCGGTGTGCGTGGGGTGTGGGTACGATCGGTACAGGATCGACACGCCGGTCTGCTCGTGCTGCGGCTACCCGTTTGTGGCGGACCCGGGCGTGTCGGCGGACGGTGCGATGGTGTGCGGCCGTTGCCTCGCCCAGCCACCGCCGTTTGCCTGGCATCGCTCCGGTCTCTACCACGAGGGGATGGCCGCGGCGCTGATCGCTGCCTTCAAGTACCGCCGGCGCCGGGATCTCGCCGCGCGGATCGCGGCGTGGGCGTGGGCCGAGTGGCAGCCGCCACCGGCGGTCGACACACTGGTGCCAGTGCCCCTACCGCCGGGTCGTTTGCGCCGGCGCGGGTTCAACCAGGCCGTGGTTCTCGCCCGATGGGCGGGCCGCCGCTGGCGTCTTCCGGTCACCACCGACGGCATCGAGCGCCTCCCCGGTCCGCCGCAGGTGGGGCTGTCGCGGGCGGCTCGGCAGACCAACGTCCGGGGGCGGTTCAGGGTCACCCGGCCGGAGCGGTTTGCCGGTAAGGCGATCCTGCTGGTGGACGACGTCTACACCACCGGCGCCACGATCACCGCGCTCAGCCGGCGTTTGCTCGCGGCCGGTGCCGACGAGGTGTGCGCGATCACCCTGGCGCGGCGGATGTGAGGATAGCTGTTAGCGGTTAGCCCCCCCTCCCTCCGGGGAGCGGAGCTGGGAGCTTGTGTAGGGTGTGCCGAGCAAAGCGAGGCGCACCGTCATCGGGGGGGGGGGGGGGGGGGGTCTGGATGGTGCGCCGCGCTGCGCTTGGCGCACCGTACGGCGGTTGGATGGTTCTTTAACCGCTGACCGCATCCATGCCCGGGGCGGCCGGCTCCGGAGCGCCGCCGGTGGCAAGCTTCAGGGCCTGGGCACGGCGGCTGGCGGCCACCACGCGCTCGCGCTGCGCGAAGACCAGGTCGATGCGGCGCATGCCCGCGGCGAGGAAGCCGAGCATCAGGAACGCCCCCGGTGGCAGGATCATCACCAGGGCCGGTGGGTACCAGGAACCCAGGATCTGCACGTCGAAGACCGAGCCGTTGCCCAACAGCTCACGACAGGCGCCGAGGGTGGTGATGGCGAGGGTGAAGCCGATCCCCATGCCGAGGGCATCGATCACCGAGGCGGAGAGGGTGTTCTTGGAGGCGAACCCCTCGGCACGGCCGAGGATGATGCAGTTCACCACGATCAGGGGGATGAACAGGCCGAGCGTGAGGTAGAGGTCGAAGAACCACGCGGCCATCGACATGTCCACCACCGTGACGAAGGTGGCGATGATGATGATGTAGGCCGGGATGCGGACCTGTGCCGGGATGTAACCCTTCAGGACGGCGACGGCGATGTTCGAGCCGAGCAACACGAAGAGGGTCGCCGCGCCCATGCCGAAGCCGTTGATCGCCGACGTGCTCACACCGAGCACCGGACACATCCCGAGCATCATCCGCAGGACCGGGTTGTCCTTCCACAATCCCTTGGTGAAGACCTCGCCGTAGTTCATGACTTCGCTCCCGTTTGGGCGACGGCCGCCGTGGCCGGATCTTGCTTCAGGCGTTTCGCGTAGGCGTCGAGGCCGGCCTTCACCGCCTTGCACACGGCCCGGGGTGAGATGGTCGCCCCCGCGATGGCATCGATCTGGCCGCCATCCTTCTTTACCTCGATGGAGTCCGCAAGGGTACGGCCGACGAGCTCTTTCTTGCCCGCCCAGGTCTCCTCGGACACGATCTTGGCGCCCAGCCCCGGGGTCTCGGCGTGGTTGATCACCTCGATGCCGGTGACCGCACCACTTGGGTCGACGCCGAGCAGCAAGTCGATGTCCCCCGAGTACCCTTCGTGGGTGGTGACGGCGAAGGCCTGCCCGACGAGCTTGCCATCCTTGTAGGCGGGGTAGACGACGACGCCCTCGGTGCCACGCTCATCATCGACCTCAACCTTCACGTGCGCCGTACCGGTGGCCTCAAGGGCGACGATCTGGCGATCCGCGTTGGGGTCGTTGTCGTACGGGGGCAGGACCTTTTTGACCATCTTGAGCTTGAAGTCGATGCGGCTCTGTTTGATCTTCGGCGCGGTGATGGTGTCGAGCTGGGCAAGGAGCAGGGCGCTCACCGCGGCCACGAGCACCAGGACGATGACGAGGCGGTTAATGCTGATCATAGGCGGTTTTTCCCGGGCCGGGCGGTGCCGGGCAGAGGGTCAGGCGGTCGACGGCAGCTTGGTCCCGTAGGTGCGCGGCCGCACCCACCGTTCGATGAGGGGCACGGCGCCGTTCATGATGACGACGGCGAACGACACCCCCTCCGGGTAGCCGCCGAAGGTGCGAATGAAGTACGTGAGGATCCCGCAGCCGATGCCGAAGTAGAACATCCCCAGGTTGGTCACCGGGCAGGTGACCATGTCGGTGGCCATGTAGAGGGCGCCGAGGATCAGGCCGCCGGTGAGCATGTGGTAGACGGGCGAGGCGAAGCGCGTGGGGTCGTAGAGCCAGAAGGCTCCCGCCATCAGCGCCACGGTGCCGATATAGCCCACCGGGATGTGCCAGGTGATGTAGCCACGGTACAGGAGGTAGATGCCGCCGATGAGCAGGGCCAGCGCCGAGGTCTCGGCCAGGGAGCCGTACTGGTGGAGCCCGGTGAAGGCGTCCCAGGCGTTGAACTGCTGCATCGCCGCCTCGATGGAGCCCTTCTGGATGAGCCCCTCCTTCATCTGACCGAGCTGGCTGGCGCCGGTGACCACGTCGGCGCCGAGGTTGGCGAACCCTTCCCGCGGCTTCATCCAGGTGGTGAGCTCCACCGGCCACGAGATGAGCAACACCACCCGTGCCAGCAGCGCCGGGTTGAATGGGTTGTGGGCCAGGCCGCCGAAGAGCTGCTTGGCGATACCGATGGCGATCATGCCGCCGACCACACAGATCCACCACGGCGCGCTGGGCGGAAGGGTCATGGCGAGCAGCAGGCCGGTGACCGTGGCCGAGCCGTCGTTGATGGTGACCTTGCGGCCCATCCACTTCTGTAGCACCACCTCGGTGGCGATGCAGGCGGTGGTCGTGAGGACCAGGACCTTCACCGCCTGCAAGCCGAACACATAGATGCCGACGAGGATCGCCGGGAGCAGGGTGAGGCAGACGGTGAACATGATGCGCGGGATGGTCTCGGTACTCAGGACGTGCGGCGACGTCACGCCGACCAGGACGTAATCCTTCTTGGGCAGCCCCTTCTTCTTCTTTTCCTTGCCGCCACCCTCATCGCCCGCGTCGTCGTCGCTCTCCGCCTTGGCCTTCTTGGCGCCGGCGGCCTTCGTCTTCTTCTCGCCAGCGGCCTTGTTCGGCGCGGGCTCATTGCCGGCCGTCTCGGTCGTCTTGTCACTCACGGCCGGCGCCGTGGCGGGCGCATCGCCGGCGGCGGGTGCGTCACTCGCCGACCGGACGACGGCGATCGGTACGGTAGCCTCGTCGTCATCCGCGGTGCCGCTCTTCGGGGGCGAGGGCTTCGCTGCGGGCGGGGAGGCCGGATCGACCGGCGAGGAGGTCGGTTCGGGAGTGGGCTTGTCGGACGGTTCTTCGGACATTGGCTCTTCCTGCGCGTTGACGGGGCGTCAGGCGGCGGCGACGGCCGCCTCCTCTTTGGCTGCCTGCTTGCGCTTCTTCTTCTCCCGATCCGCCAGGATCTCTTTCTTGCCGTAGCGAATGAACTGGACGATCGGGCGCTTGGACGGGCAGACGTAGCTGCACGAGCCGCACTCGATGCAGTCGAAGATGTGGTAGCTCTCGAGCTCCGCGAGCATGCGGGTCTCGCCGTAATCGCTCAGCGCCGACGGGACGAGCTGCACCGGGCAGCCGCGCACGCACATGCCGCAGCGGATGCACGGCTCAAACTCGCCGGTCGGGATCTCGGCCTTGGCCAGGACCAGAATGCCGGAGGTCCCCTTGATGATCGGCACGTCGAGGCTATGGACGGCGATACCCATCATGGGACCACCGTTGATCACCGACCCCATCTCCCCCTGGAAGCCACCGCACGCCTCGATCAGCTCGCCGAACGGGGTGCCGATGCGCGCGAGGAAGTTGCGCGGCCCGACGACACCGGCGCCGGTGACCGTGGTGACCCGCTCGGTCAGGGGCTCGCCGTAGCGGCACGCGCGATAGATCGCTGCGGCGGTGCCGACGTTGTTCATCACGATCCCGAGGTCCATGGGCAGGCCGCCGGAGGGCACTTCTTTCTTGGTGACCGCGTAGATGAGCTGCTTCTCACCGCCCTGCGGGTACTTCACGGCGCAGGTCACGACGCGGATGTTCGGCTCGTTCGCGGTCAGCTTCTTCAGGTGGCGGACGGCATCCGGTTTGTTCGCCTCGATGCCGATGATGCCGTTCTGCGCCTTGACGACCTTCATCAGGATCTTCAGCCCGGCGATGACCTCCTCACCCCGCTCGAGCATCAGCAGGTGGTCGGCGGTCAGGTAGGGCTCACACTCGACGCCGTTGAGGATCACCGTGTGGATCGGCTTGGTGTCCGGGGGCGAGAGCTTCACGTGCGACGGAAACGACGCGCCGCCGAGCCCGACGATGCCGGACTCGAAGATCAAGTTGCGCAGCGCCTCTGCGGGCAGGTCCTGGTAGTCCGGGCGATCCTTCAGCAGGCCTTCGGCCCACTCGTCGTTGCCGTCGGCGTCGATGATGACGCACGGCACGCGCTGGCCATTGCAGGAGTACTCGGGACCGACGTCCGCGACCTTGCCGGAGGTGGAGGCATGGATCGGGACCGAGACGAAGCCCTGGGCCTCGGCGATCACCTGGCCGCGCTTCACCTCGTCCTTTTTCTTCACCAATACCTTGGCCGGGGCGCCGATGTGCTGCGCCACCGGGATGATTACCCGCTTGGGCACCGGCGCGACCTCGATATAGCCGTGGTTGGTGCGATCTTTATTGGTCGGCGGGTGGATACCCCCCTTGAACGTCAGAAGGCTGGAGAACAGGCCCATGAGTCACTCCCTATGCACGACAGACCGTGACACAAAAGGAGTGGGATGCTAGCGATCGCCCTATATCAGGGCAAGGAAGCGGCGGGGTCTCCCCACGGTCACGGGGAGCCCCCGTGTGGCTTGACCGCTCCGGGAGGGGTCGCCACTCTACGTAGATGGGTCGTTGATCGCGGAATCGTGGTCAACGGATCGAGCCATCTATCGCGGCTGGACCGTTGAGTCTGGAGGCAGAATGTTCGGCATCGGGATGCCGGAGCTGTTGGTGATCTTGGTGGTGGCCCTGCTGGTGCTAGGGCCGAAGCGGCTGCCCGATATCGCCCGTTCCCTGGGCCGCGGGATCGCCGAGTTCCGCAAGGCGAGCAGCGAGCTGCGCAATGTCGTCTCGCCGGAGCCGCCGTCGCAGCCACCCGTGTACACGCCGCGCATCCCGGAGGCGCCGCCGCCGCAGACCGACGAGCTCCTCCGTGCCGCGGGTCTGCCCACGGAGACCGAGGTGATCCCTCGGACCGCGACAGACGATGCTGTCCCGGAGCAGAAGACCGAAGAGGACGCGGGCGAGACGCCGGAGAAAGATCGCCATGGATGAAGGCCAGATGTCCCTGACGGGGCACCTGGAAGAACTCCGCGGACGTCTCTTTCGGGCGATCATCGCGATCGGTGTGGGATTCGTTGCGGCCTACGGCTTCTCCGAGCAGATCGTCCTCTTCGTGCAGCGGCCCCTGAAGTCGGTCGCGCCCGCGGTATCGCTGAACTACTTCAGCCTGATGGAGCCGTTCATCACCCACCTCAAGGCCGCCTTCTTCGCCGGTCTGCTGCTGGCGTTGCCGGTGGTGTTCTACCAGATCTACCAGTTCGTCGCCCCGGGGCTGCTTCCCAAGGAGCGCCGTTACGTGGTGCCGTTCGTGACCTTCGGGAGTGTGTTTTTCCTGTTTGGGGCGGCCCTGGCGTTCTTCGGGGTGTTGCCGTTCGCGATCCAGTTCTTCCTGCACTACGACCCGTCGCTCGTCGCGACGCTCAATGTCGGCAAATACCTCGGGTTCAGCATCCGGCTGATGCTTGCGTTCGGCGTGGTCTCTCAGTTGCCGCTGGTGGTGTTCGTTCTCGCCCGGCTCGGTCTCGTGCAGTATCAGACCATGGCTCGCAACCGGCGCTACGCGCTGCTGGCGGCATTCATCTTCGGGGCGGTCCTGACACCGCCGGACCCGGTTACCCAGAGCTTGATGGCCGTGCCGCTGCTGCTGATGTACGAGCTGTCGGTGTGGGTGGCGCGGGCCTTCTATCGGCCGCGAGACCTGGCGGAGGAGGTGACCAGCGCCGTATCCTGACGGCGCGTGAACTGTGGTGCCACCGTCGCCCACGCGCAGGGTAGAGTGGCTTCGCCGGGGCCGCCGGTGGGCCGTGGGTTTAGCCTGATCAAAAAAGCATCCTTCAGGTAGAGGCAGGCTCTTACGGCACTGAGCGGGCACCTTGACACGGTTTAGGGGGCGTCCGTATGGTCCGAATCCTTGCCCCCCCGGCCGTGCAAAGCGGGTGTTGGCCGCTAGTTAGACGATTTCGGTAAGAGGAGGGGGACCATGATTCTGGGAGGAATGGGACGGGCCATGACCGAAGTCTTCCGGTGGAGTTTGCCGGCTGCACTGATCGTGTTCTCGGCGAGCGGCTGGGCACATGCGGACGTGCGTGACACGATCGACGAAGGCGCGGCCGCGTGTGGCTACACGGCGGAGGACGTCGAGGTCGTCGCGGCGGCGGCCGATGTCTATAGGTCCGGCGGGGCGTCGGGGGATGACGTCGAGGGAATCCTGCGGTCCAATCTTGCCAAGTGCCTCGCCGCCGACCAGCTCGCCAAGATCTTGATCATGGGGGCGGAGGATCTACCGGCGGTGGAGAGCCCGACGGCGGTGGCGACGACGCGCATCGAGCCGGAGCTCCTCACGCCGAGCGGGCCGGCCATCGCGCCGCAGAAGCCGCGGGTTCGCTTCGCGACGATGCTCGACCGGAGTGGCGGAGACGCGGACGCGCTGGACTACCCGAGCTCCGACCTGCGCCTTACCCCCGAGTCGTATGCCCAATTCGATACCCGGCTGCCGATGGTCAACCCGTTCCCGCAGCTCCCGGACCTGCCGTTCCACGACCTGATCCTGGTCGCGGGTTTCCCGCTGCTGCTGCCGGACCTGCCCCTCATCCGCCTCCTGCCGGTGGAGCAACAGGAGATCCTGGTGCCGGGAGAGCTGTTCCTCTCCGGGGCCATCCCCACGGGGACCCTGGCGGCGCGCATCGCCCTCGCCGAGCACCACCTGGTCGGGACGGCGATGATCGGCATCACCAGCCAGTTCATCGACCTGCCGGAGTTGCCCCTGGTGGAGCTGAAGAACTTCCTCGGCTTCCCGGTCCTGGTGCCAGAGTTCCCGATCTGGAAGGCATTGCCGCCCCGGCCGGACATCCCGTTCGTCCATCTGGTCAAGATTGGACTGGCGGATAGCCCGATCGGGATCCGGTTCCTGGTACCTGATCTACCGTTCGTGGATATCGATGTCCCGTTCGTGAACAAGCGGGGAAGTTTCCACGGCATCCCGATCCTGGAACCGGATATCCCCTTCGTGAGTATCGATCTTCCATTTGTCGACGAGGTGGCCAACGTGGGAGGCTTCCCCCTCCTGGCACCTACCATCCCCCCCTTCCCGCCGCTGCTCTGGCCGCTCCTGGACAAAGTAGGTGATTTCGGCGGGCTTCCCATCTACGTACCCAACCTCCCGCTCCTCCCGAGCGACCGTATCGTGGCCATTGCCGAGCGGCTGGCACGATCGTTCTGAGACTCCCTGGATACCGGCCCGGCACCCGCGCCGTCACGACACGTCGATGAAAGCCATCCCCCCCGTTCTATGCCGTCTCTTGTCCGTGGTCCTCGCCGGCGGAATGTTCGCCGCGCCAGGCCATGCCATCGAATATCCCGAGCTCCTGGCGCCCGCCGCCATGAGCCCGGCTGAGAGCTCTTTCCTACAGGCGACCTCCGAGTCGTTGATCGCGCGCGGGATGGCACCGGCGCGCGTGGAGGAGATCCTCGCCAAGGGCGTGGAGCGCGGCCTGCCGGTGCGTAGCATCGCTCGGATGCTGTTCGCCGCCGCCGACCTCGACATCCCCGGCAAGGTGCCGGCGGTGGTAGAGGTCGATCTGCTGCCGCCGTTCCAGGTGAGTGCGGAGCAGGCGGCGGCCATGGCACCGTCCCTGGAGGTGCCGGTGGCGTTCGTCGCCAGCGAGCCGTTCGACGTGCGGGAGCTGCCGTCGCGGGAGTTTCGCGCGGGCGCCTTCAACGAGCCGAAGGGCAACGAGCGCAAGCATGGGATCCGCAACGTCTTCCAGGACCTGCCGTGCGTCGACATCCACTGGGGTTGGCACCCCGCCCTGCCGCATCTGCCGGTCGTGACGCCCGACCTCCCCTTCATCCGGACACCGGCCTATTCCGTGGCGTCGCTCGTCTTTGACCACCTGCCGGATATCCCGCTGGTCGACCTCAAGGTGGGGATCATCCCGACCCCGGACATCCCGTTCGTCGACGTGAACATCCCGTTCCTGGACAAGGGGGGCGAGGCATTCGGCCGGCCGTGGCCGAAGCCGGACATCCCGCTCGTGAAGCTGGACCACCCGCTGGTGGAGCTGAATACCTGGATCTTCGGTCTACCCATACTGACGCCGGACTTCCCGTTCGGCGACCTCAAGTTGCCGCTCGATTCGTTGATCGGCCGTATCAAACGATTGTGATCGAGATGACCGCACGTGACTTGCTGCCCACGGTTCGGATCCCCCTCCTCGCGGTGGGGATGATGTGGAGGAGATACATGAAGGCTTTTGCACCGATGGTCGCCATCGCACTGGTGGCTCTTTGCATGATGGGAATTGGCCCCAACGTCGCCCAGGCCGCGGACGAGGGCGACAGCCTCACGGCGATGGTGAGCGACCTGGAGGGCGACTACGGGGAACGGCGTGACGACCTCAAGGACCCCCACTATCTGAGCGGCGTCTACCACTTCATGAACGGGGACTACGACGCCGCCCTGAACGAATTCCTGGCGGGGTTGGAGGCGAAGCCGGACAATCCCTACCTCCAGTACTCCCTCGGCTATACCTACTACAAGAAGGGCAAGCCGGCCCTGGCGGCGCAATACTTCCGTTCCGCCGTGACCCTCAAGCCCGAGGAGCCGATCTTCCTCTACATGGCCGGCGTCGCGGCGTATGACAACAATGACTACGACGCGGCGCAGGAGAGCTTCAACCAGACCATCGCCGTGGCCGGCCCGTCGCGATACTTGGAGTCGGCCCAGGCCTATCTCGGCCTGATCGAGCAGCAACGTCAGGTGGCGGCCGTGCGCGAGGTGCGCGACAAGCGGTGGCGCCTGAAGACCTACGTGGCGGTGGAGTATGACGACAACGTCCTACTCACCAACGAGGACCTGGTGGTCGGCGGCGAGAAGGTCGACGACGAGGATGTGGTGGCGAGCCTGTTTCTATCGGGTGAGTACGACATCATCCAGCGGCCCAACCAGCGTCTCTCCGCCCGCTACTCCTTCACCCAGACCTTGCATGACACGGTCGACGAGTTCGACTATCAGCGCCACGCGTTCGAGCTGGGCTACCAGTACTACCTGCCCCACGACATGATCCCCACCCTGTTCGGGGTGCGCTACGCCTACTATTACGATCTCCTCGATAGCGACGATTTCCAGACGGCCCACAATGTCTTCGTGTCGGCCCGGGTCTTCGAGCCGCGCAACCTGGCAACCGTGCTGGAGTACCACTACGCGGATAAGAGCTCCGAGGACGAAACCTACGACTACCTCGAAGGTGATGAGCACACCGTCGACCTGAGCCAGCTCTGGTTCTTCCATAACAAGAAGGGGTATTTGCAAATCGGCCTGCGCGCGATCAAGGAAGACCTGGAGGATCAGGAGGGCACGCAGGTGTTCTTCGGCCGGACCCGTTTCCTGCGACTGGTGAAGGTCGAAAAGCGGCCCTTCTTCCGTTCCTACTCGTATGATTCCAAGAGTGTCTACCTGGCCGCCCATATCCCGATCTACAAGGACAACGCCTTTGCCGACCTCGGCGCCGAGTTCATCACCAAGGACTACGACGACGACGACACCCTCTACCTGAATGCGGATAAGCGGTTCCGCGAGACCCGCGAGGATGACCAGCAGCGCTACTCCGCGGGGCTGAGTTATGCGCTGAACGACAACTTCCAGATGGGACTGCTCTACCGCTACGTGAACAACGACTCCAACTTCGACGGCAACGATGGCGAGCCCGACCGCGAGTACGAGCAGAACGTCTACGGCATCAACCTGACCGGGAGCTTCTGACCGCCGGTCTTGCGTGTGCCCCAAGGGCCGCCTCCCGCAGGGGAGGCGGCCCTTTTGGTTTGTCTGCGCCCACTCCCCTCGCTAACCACGAAGGGCATGGAGAGCGGATCGCGGCCCTTCAGGTCGGGCATTTTGACGCCTTGGCGGGCGCCCCGGAAAACGACGGTGGGTGGCGCCTTCTTCGGCATGTTCCTGATGGCCTCACGCTAGATATTGTCACGCCCGACCGGTAGGATGACCTGTCTTGTTTACAGGGCGTCCTCCGCCGGATGGGAGACGGTGTGACACCGAGGATCTCGGAGTGGTGAGATGGAGGCGAGCATGACGACGACGGCTAGGACGCGGCGCGCAGCGGGTTCTGTGGCCCAGGGCCTATCGGCCCCCATGGATCGGCGTGGCTTCCTGTGTGCGGGTGTGGCGGCCGCCTTGGCCATCCCCGTGCTGGGGATCGCCACCAGTGCCCAGGCGACGGGGAGCGGTGATCAGGCGGCGGTGGTGTTGGTCTTGACCGGTGCCGATCCGGAGACCGGGGTGGGCGGCTGGGTCGATACCGCCGACGGGGGGCGCTACGACCTCAGCGACGGCGTGGCGACCATCCCCGGCACCGTGGGCCAGCGTCTTGGCGCGACGGTGTACCGCGACGACGGGTGCACCCATCAGCTCACCCTGGTCTTCCACCCGGCGACGGCGTTCGTCGCGGTCGGCGCCTGTTAGTGGACGGTCGCGTCGTCGTCCGCCCGTCGTCGCGAAAGGAGAGCATCCATGGCAGTCTTGACGGCGTTCATGCGCAAGGGGGCGGACATGGTCCCTGGCCAGATCAAGTTCAACTCGACCACCTATCCAGCACCGTACGGGTATGCCAGCTACCCCTGTGCCATCAATGATCAGGTGTTGGTGGACGGGATGCCCAGCGACACGAGCCTCACGGCACCGAACGACCCGCGCACAGTGACGGTCACCTCCACCATCCAGTACACCACCTTCTACTACGGCTAGCCGCGGCTGACCGGGGCGCTTCGTGAAAGCCACCGGCACCATCGACGGGTGGCAGTCGGCGGCGGAGATCCGCATGACGAGTCGGGGTGCTTGGGCCCGGGAAGGCAAGCGACGCCGCGCCCTCACCGCCCACCCCGCGACGAGCCGCGGTCTCGCCCTATGGATGGCGCTCCTGTTCTTCTCGGCCGCGGCGATCCCGCCGCCCGTCACGGCACAGGCCCCTGCGATTCAGGAGTTCACCGCCCTGCCCCTGCCCGTGGGCTCCGGCGCCCGTGCCCTGGGACAGGGCGGCGCCTTCACGGCGGTGGCGGACGACGCGACCGCGGCGGTCTGGAACCCCGCCGGGCTCGTCCAGCTCGAACGACCCGAGGTCTCCATCGTGGCGACCCACCTCGCGGCCACTACCCGGTTCTCGGACCAGACGGTGACCGAGGGGCCGGGTGCGATCACCAGCTTCCATTTTGGGGCGGATGAGGAGGGGAGTCGGTTCGACGTCAACTTCGTCAGCGTGACCTACCCGGCGGCGATCGGCGGGCGAAATGTGGCCTTCTCCTTGAACTACCACCAGCGGTACGACTTCAATCAGCATCTGGCGTACGCCAAGTCGTCCACGGCGGAGGCTCCCGGGGAGCTCGGTCCGAGCAGCCTCACCGAGCACGTCCATCTGACCACCGCCGGTGGCATCGGCGCCCTCACTCCGGCGGTTGCGGTGGAGCTCTCGTCGCGCCTCTCGATTGGCCTGTCGGTCAACTTCCTGCGCAACGAGGTCCTCGACGGGGATGCCTACACCCAGGACCTTGGTTTCACCTACGAGCAGGTCGACGACTTCGTGTTCTTGCCAATGCCCGCTGTCTCGAGCGGGCGATTCGACCGCCATACCGTGTCCGACTTCTCGGGGACCAATGCGACCGTCGGGGCCATGTGGCGCGCATGGCAGGGCGGCGCGAGCCGTCTCACCCTTGCCGCGGTGGTGGAGATCCCCTATACCGCGGACGTCGACCGGAGCGTGCGAACGCGTGTGACGGACCAGGTCATCAATGGAGAGCCGTTTGACGACCCGTCGGTCACGCAAGTCAAGGAGCACGTCGCGATCGACTTCCCGTTATCGGCCACGGTCGGCGCCGCGCTGCGCCTCACGGACCGCACCACCATCGCCCTCGATGTGGCGTGGACCGAGTGGAGCGACTGGGTGCAGGAGAATCGGGATACCGGCGTCCGCACCCGACCCCTCGCCGGCGCTCCCGAGAGTACCGAGATCGACGACCTGTTCGCCGTGCGGCTTGGGGTGGAGCACGTCCTGTCGCTGCCGGCAGGGATGATCCCTCTCCGCGCCGGCCTGTTCTACGACCCGCGGCCGGGGCTCGGCAACGAGCAGGGGATCTATGGCTTCAGCCTTGGCTCGGGGCTGACGACGCCACGCTTCAGCCTCGATGCCGCCTACCAATACCGGACCGGCGACGACCTCCCCGGGCGAAACGTGAGCGTCGAACTACTCGACACCAGCTTCGACACGGAGGAGCACCTCTTCATCGCGTCGCTCATCTGGTATTTGTAGCCCGCATTGCTCACCAGGGATCGAGGCGAGACCGTGCAAACGCGTGTCGATCCTGGCCGGCCCGCGGGTAGGAGCCGATTCCCATCGGCGATTCGGGCCCGAAGGACCGGCATGCCCAGGCAGGCTGGCCGGCCGCCTGTCTGCGTGCGGACTCGCGCAGACAGGCGCCGCGGGTCGCCGGTGTAACCCGCTCCTACCGGGTGACGACCCGTTGCCCGGCATGCACCTGAGAGCGGCGCCCGCGGTCGACGAGGATGGCGCGGGAAGCGGCGGGGAGGACCCGGTCGATCACCGCGTCGGCGACGATGTGGCCGTCCCGGCCGAGGAGATCGCCGGTGGTCGGATGGCGGATCTCCGGTCCCGGGTCGAACACCCAGATGGCCATCTCCGGCTGGACCCGTGTTGTCTCCCCCAGATCGGTCATCACCGATGACCCGTCGTGGTCGGTCACTTGTCCTTCCACGAGGGGGAGGACCCGCTCGATCCCTAGCGCGAGTGCCTCGGCCAGCCCCTGGCTTGCAGCCAGGTCGTGCGCGGGGACGAAGGCGTCGGCGGTCCCGAAGACGGTCCCGGTGGCGGTGTTGACCAGCCACATGGTCGACTCAAACCCCTCGCGGAACGGGATGACCGCGCCGCTGGCCACGACCTCGCTTCCCAGCAGCCGCCCGAGGCGTACGGGGACGTGCGCGTCGGTTAGTCCAAAGTTCCTGCGCCGTTCACGCGCGAACCGCTTGAGATTCCAATGGATTTCAGCCTTTCGCGGGGGCGCGGACTGGGAACAGGCCGAGGAGTTCGAGGGCCCGTTGCTGGAGGGGGGTGGGCTCG
>Ga0326597_10000284_pt1 | contig 95169 bp, 81 predicted proteins | sample RVTome_12_FD_203789 | JGI IMG/M metagenome (GOLD analysis project Ga0326597, IMG submission 203789) | Soil microbial communities from uranium-contaminated site in the Upper Colorado River Basin, Wyoming, United States - RVT100D185 | ecosystem: Environmental > Terrestrial > Soil > Contaminated >...
AAGCTTCTTGACGCGTATATTCTTTTAATGATCCCGTTAAAACAAAGGTCTTCTTAAAGAAGGGATGTGAACTGTCTATATTTATCTTAGGCGCCTTTGGTGTTACTCCTGCACCCAATAGTCTATAGATCTCATCGATATGAACCTTTTCATCAAAATAATCTATAAGACTGGCCGCTACTTTCTCACCAATGCCCTCTATGTCTAGAAATTTTTCTTCTTCAGCATCGATGATATTTTCAATCGACCAAAAATTTCTAGCTAATAGATCTGCTGTTTCCTTGCCAACATAGGGAATTTCTAATCCCATGATAAATTGCGTTAAAGAACATGTCTTGGATTTTTCAATGCTGTTTAGAAGATTATGAATCGATTTTTCTTTAAAACTCTCCAGCTCAGAAAGATCTTTTTCCTCCAATTTATAAATATCTGATGGTCTTTCAACCAAACCTTTTTCAACCAGCTGAGTCATGACTTTTTCACCTAAGTGATCGATATCCATAGCTTGTTTTGACGCAAAAAATATGAGATGTCTCAAGTGTCTGGCAGGACATTTTTTATTGGGACAACGTATAGCTACTTCTCCCTCATGATGCACCACTTTACTCTCACATACCGGGCAGGTGGAGGGCATATGCCATTTTCTAGAATTTGAAGGTCTTTTGGATAGGTCTACAGAAACGACTTTGGGAATGACATCCCCGCCTTTTTCAATTATTACACTATCGCCAATGCGAATATCTTTTCTTTCAATCTCATCTTGGTTATGTAGCGTGGCTCTAGAAATAGTGCTTCCAGCTAAATGTACCGGCTTTAGTTCTGCAACAGGCGTTAAAACGCCCGTTCTACCTACTTGAACAGTAATATCCTCAATAATTGTAAATGCTTGCTCTGGAGCAAATTTATACGCTACGGCATATCTCGGGCTTTTTCCGGTGGTTCCTAATTTTTTATGAGCAGCAATATCATCTACTTTGATAACAATTCCATCGATTTCAAAAGGAAGTTTTTCTCTTTGTTTTAAAATACCATCTGCAAATTGAAAGATTTCATCGGCTGTAGAGCATAGAGCAAAATGTTTTTCATCTGAAACAGGAAGTCCCCATTTTCTTAATTGTTTATGTAGAGCATATTGAGAAGCGATGCTTTGCCCTCCTACTGCAATTCCATACAGTACAATTTTAAGTCCTCTGACCGCCACTTCATGAGCATCTAATAGTTTTAAAGAACCAGCTGCAGCATTGCGTGGATTTGCCCACTGTTCTAGTCCTTCTTCTTCCCTTTTTTCATTGAGTTTTTGAAAATTAGCTACTTCCATAAAGACTTCTCCGCGGATTTCTAAAACAGAAGGAATATCTTTTGCAACTAATTGTTTGGGCAAATTCTGAATCCTTTTTATATTCTCGGAAATATCATCTCCTACCACACCATTTCCGCGGGTAAGGCCCCTGGAAAGCTTACCATTTTCATATCGCACAGATACAGCCGTACCATCCATTTTTAATTCACAGCAAAACTGCACTTTATCTGTCTCTAAGAGCTTTTTGACACGCTTGATAAAATCATCGACTTCTTCTTTAGAGTACGTATTGGCTAAAGAAAGCATCGGAGCTACATGGGGTTTTTGGAAAAACCCTCTTGAAGTAGTCTCCGAGACCTTTTTTGTAGGGCTGTTGGCCGCGATTTTATCGGGGTTTTTTTTCTCAAAAGCTTCTAACGCTTTTACTAACTGATCATATTCATAATCGGAAATAAGCGGCTGATTCTCCTCATAGTAGTGCTTATCATGTTCTAGCACTGCTTCTATGGTAAAAAGATAGTCTTCATAAGAAGAGATTTTTTTCATTATTACCTTTCAAAACGATCTAAAAAGTAAGTTTTGCCTTTTATAACACTAATTGAGCTTTCTTTAGAAAAAAAGCCCTTTTTTCGACTCCCTTTTTCTCGAATGCGAAATCTTTTAAAATTTTCGGGGAAAATAAAATCCACCTTTCCACCATTTACAGCTTCAAAAATCATTTTCCTTAGCGCTTTTTTAGACCATTCGATATGCAATATGCCTAGATCCTCACAAATAATATTAAGCATCTTTCCTTGATGGAGCTGCTTTGGCAAATGAGGAAGGATATATAGCTTGTTCTTTTCTTGTTTGAAAAATAATGAGCGAATTTTGTCTTTGCAAATAGTAAATAAACTATAAGGATCTTTGAGATCAAATAACTTTTCTCCTAGTTGTTCCCCACCTAAAAAATCTTCATCATAAATCCGTGGAATAAACACATGACAAAACCCCTTCTGAAACAGGTCTAAAAGCGGTTTTTCAAGATTGTCGTGAGCCTTTGCAACTACAGCATCATCGATAGCCTGTAGCAGTTTAGAAGAAACTTTATTTGGCTTTTGTGAAGGAATAAGCTGCGCTAATCGATGCCAAAGGGGTAAAATTTCCTCTAAAAGCCCCCTAGTTTTTACTTGTGAAAATAATGGTTGTTTATGACATCCCAAAAATAAAGTTTCTAAAGGACTTTTACTAATAACTCCTCTTTCGTCATTTAAAAGAATAATCTCCGCTTTCTGTATCGTCTTTTGCAAAGAAGACGAACTTTTTGTATAGTGATAACCTAGCCTTGGCTTAGTAAGCCTTCTCATCGTTAATGACAACCCCCTTTCATCATGAATAAGGCGATAGGAAAAAAAGGATTTGCTTTCTTTTCCTGAAACTTCAATAAACCCTTTTTCTAAATCGTAATAAATCAAAAACTGCTCTATTTTCTCATCAAAACACCAAAAGATTTCAATCATAGGATATGTAGGATGAGTAAATAACAGTCTCGCAGGACAAATATCTACCTGCCATAAGCTTTGTGCAATAGGCAGTTTGGTATGCGCTGAGTAGCTGGACAGATATAATTTTTTATCAATAGAAATTCTAAACATCATCTAAACCACCTCAGCAATCAGCGCTTGGTTTGTATTATCCACAATCCGTGTCTTCACAAAGCTATTGCGATGCAAGTTTTCTCCTTTTACATGAACTAAAAGGAAATTGTCGCTATGACCACTGATTAATGTTTTATCTTGCATTAGCTTAGATTCTAATAAAATATCCATTTCTCTTCCTAAGAAATCTTGCCTTAATGAAAAAGCTCCCTTTTCAGACAAATCCAACAAGATATCTCTTCTTTTTTCAATGACTTGTTTTGGCAAATGATCTGTAAATCTTGCAGCTCTGGTCCCTTCTCGTTTGCTATAAGGAAATACATGCACTTTAGCAAAACGTACTTTCTCTACCGTTCGCAAAGTATCTTCGAAATCTTCTTCAGTTTCCCCCGGAAATCCTACAATGATATCTGTCGTAACCGTAAAATCAGGACATTTAGCTTGTAGGCTTTGTATCTTATCTAAATAAAATTGTTGGGTATATTTACGGTTCATTTGTTTTAATACTCTATCTGAACCTGATTGCAATACAATGTGCATGCTCTTGCAGGTATGTTTGCCAGTTAAAATCACGTCAGCTAATTGTTCATCCACTTCATCAGCATAAATCGATGATAAACGAATGCGCTCAATCCCTGGCACCTCATCTACCGCCTTCACTAGCGCGCTAAGATGTCCTTTCTCGTCTCCCCCGTCATAATCACCAAGATTGATCCCCGTTAAAACCACCTCTTTATATCCATGAGCAACTAAGTCATTTACTTCAGTAATAACATCATCAATAGTTCGTGAACGAGAACGCCCTCTGAGAAAAGGAATAATGCAATAAGAACAAAATGAATTACATCCATCTTGGACTTTGATAAAAGCTCTTGTATGCCCCTCAAACCGTTTGATTGCAAAACGAGGGAACCCTTTTTGTTCTTCTTTGTCAAAAATCTTATTCACCAGTGTTTCTTTCTGTGAATTGGGAACAAGATAAAGCTGATCATCTTCCTTTTTTAATTCTTCAGAATGGTTTTCTACCATACATCCCGTCACATAAAAAGCAGCGTGAGGATTATATTTTTTCATCTGCTTTATTACTGCTTTTGAGGATCCATCTGCCTTGCAAGTGACAGAACAAGTATTTACAATACAAATATCCGCAGGCTCATCTTCTTTTGCAGGAAGATAGCCTAAAGAGATCAGCTGGTCTCTGTAAGCTTGAGACTCATATTGATTCGTACGACATCCTAAAGTCGCAATTTTAAATTTTTTCTTCACAGCACTCACTTATTTAATCGTTTTATAATTATGCCACGATCTTTGAGTAAACCTCAAGTCTCCTAAAGAGTTTCCTTTGGTAAAAAAAACTTGGCTGCTATACTCAATCGCTTTGTTTCCGGGAGGAAATATGACAACAGCACAGGAATTAAATTTTTGGGGATTAGCGGCTCAACTCTTTTTAGTATTCAATGCGATCGGACAGGTTCCTTTATTTGTGGCCATGCTTACCAACTATCCTGCCAAAAAACAGCGAAAAATTATTTTAAGAGAACTCATTATCTCATTAATAGTCATTTTATTATTCGCCTTCTTCGGTAAAGAAATTTTATTGGTTCTTAATGTCGATAAATCGATTATCAGCATCTCAGGTGGTCTTTTACTGGTATTGATCGCTCTTGGCTTGATCTTTCCTAAAAATAGTGACGAAGAAATCGATCCAAAACATGAACCCATTGTTATTCCATTAGCTATTCCCGGCCTAGCTGGTCCTGGAACGATGACTGCTGTGATGGTATTGGCAGCTGAAAGAGGCTCTATTTTTACCTCTTTAGCCTTCCTTGCAGCATGGGTACCCTCATTAATCCTGATTTTCTTATCCTCATACATCAAAAACTTCTTGGGAGATAAAGGGATTTTAGCTGTTCAAAAACTAGGGGGAATGATTATCTCTTTAATAGGATTTAATATGCTTACAAAAGGGATTATCGACCTAGTAAAAATCTCTTTTAAGATATCAGGTACTTAGAAAGTTTATATTCCATTTCTTGAGGGATTTGAGCTTCAATGAAAACATCGTTGCCCTCATAATCTAATTTGAGGACCTGCCCTTTTTTCATGATCTCACTTACAAGAGCATACTCACTTTGTGGGATCTTTAAACTGACTTGCTTTCTTAATAGCGTTATCATCTTGACCATCTGTTCTGTAAGCTGATCAAATCCTTCCTGAGTAGTCGCAGATAAAGCCACGGTAAAGGGAAATTGTAGTCTCAACTTCATAAGCGGTTGATTGGTTTCTAATAGATCAATCTTGTTCAAACACATGATGGTTGGTTTATCTAATGCTTTGAGTTCCTCTAGTACCTTATGAGAAGCTTTAATTTTATCTTCTGCTTCTGGATCCGCAATATCCACAAGATGAATTAAAATATCAGCTTCGGTTGCTTCTTCCATCGTGCTTGTGAAAGCTGCGACCAATAGATGCGGAATTTTACGAATAAAGCCTACGGTATCGATAAGAAGCACTTGCTGCGAATTCGGTAGAGTATATTTTCTTGTTGTCGTATCTAGCGTAGCAAACAGCTTATCTTCAACCAAGACTCCAGCATCCGTTAGAGCATTTAATAACGTAGATTTCCCTGCATTGGTATAACCCACAATGGCAAATGTTGGGATTTGGCTTTTCTGGCGTTGGGAACGCTGCACCTGTCTGTTTTTCTTTACATTTTCTAACAAATCTTCAAGACGATGAATACGTCTTTTTACTAACCGTTTGTCGATCTCAATTTGTTTTTCTCCCTCACCTTTAAGATGACCACCACTCCCCCCACCTGTTCTTTGACGAGATAGATGTGTCCACATTCGCTTGAGCCTAGGAAGTTGATACCTGAGCTGGGCAAGCTCGATTTGTATTTTCGCTTCTTTTGTATGGGCTCTTTTCTCAAAAACACCTAAGATAAGTTCAGTACGGTCAATAACGATAACGCCAAAAATCTTTTCTAGATTTCGTTGCTGATGCGCAGAGATCTCTTCGTCAAAAATGACGATATTAAGCCTTTTCTCTTTGCAAACGTGAGCTATTTCTTGAGTTTTTCCAGAGCCTATATAAGTCGCAGATTCAATCGTGCGTAATGGTGAGCACATCCTATCGATAACCTCAATGCCATAGGTATCACATAAATTTTCTAGCTCATCTAAATGATCATGGCAGATCTCTTTTGAGGATTTTTGATCAAAGACCCCCACTAGTAGCGCTTTTTTCTCTTCTTTAAATTCAGAGAGCCGTCCTCGGTAATGTGCAATAACCGGTTCTTGTACTTCTTCCATAATACTTTCAAACCTCGAATGCGAGTTTCATGCCATCATAAGCTAAAAAAATACCTTTTGGCAAAAGCTTACTTACATTTTGATGATCTACTGCATGAGAAATATGTGTCAAATAACATTTTTCTGGCCTTACTTTCTCTACAATCTCCACCACATCTTCCAGCCCTAAATGCCCTAAGGCTGCTTCAAGTCGCAACATATTTAAAAATAATATTTTTGTTCCTTTTAACTCTTCGAAAATCTTATTGGAAAAATCTTTTAAGTCCGTTACATACGACAAATCACCAATACGAAACCCATTGACTTTCACGCCCTTTTGAAAATAACTAAAATAGTGAAGTGTAAAATCAAATATTGCTCTAGAACCGCTATCTTCTTCTAATAAATGCGGTGTAAAAAACTGGCTTAGAGTTTTCACAGAATTAACCCCTTCAAACAAATAATAAAAACGGGTTTTAAATTCATCATAATGCGACTCTGCTAAATAGCAGTCCATTGGGTGGCCTTTTTGATGACTCAATGTTTTTAGATCATCCATTCCCATAATATGATCAAAATGCAAATGTGTAAGCAATACAGCAGCTACATCTGTAATATTTTCTCTTAATGCTTGCTCTCTAAAGTCCGGTCCTGCATCGATAAGGATATTTTTTCCAGAAATCTTTAAAACAACACTTGGCCTAAGTCTTTTATTTTTAGGATCATTACTCTTGCATACCGGGCATTGACAGCCAACGACAGGTACTCCAACTGATGATCCTGTTCCTAATACAATAAGTTCTGCTTTCATAATCTAGTTTTTGAGTTTGTTATAGCTCTCCGCAGCAAAATTAAAAAAGAAAACCACCGCTGGAGTTAAAAAAGCACAAAAAGGAAGCATGATAAAAAACCATTTCAAGGCAATCGATAAGATGTGGTTGTCTACCACATAGCTGATATCTGTAATCACTGCAGCCAGCGTTAATAATCCCACAATAAACAAAATAGGAATTAAGGCAACGAGCAGATGGACCAAATGAGAAAACAGATGTTTGTGCATCGAAGTATAAAATTCTTTGATCTTAAACCGTCTTTTAGTCTGAGCAAGTCCTACTCTTGGCGTTACATAAAATAAAAGCGCTATGGTAAAAAGAGCCAATACCAATGAGCTTAAAATAATAAGATACGGTGCAAAAGACAGAAAGACCCCTATCACCGGTCCAATCCCAGGAATCTCTTTTAATAGCAGAAAAATGCCAAATACTACCCAAAGCAATAAATACACAATAATAATCGGCAAAGAAATATACGAAGTGCCTACCAATAGATCCCAAGAAGTGCTTAAGATGCGTTTATAATCCATCTTCAAATTTTTCACTTCATGGTAATAGATGCGTATCAAAAACACGCCAAGAGCTAGCAAAATTCCTGAAGATAAAAAAATAGGCAAAAAGGTCATGCTCATCGCTATCCATCCAGAAGATTGATAAGCTATTGCCCGACAAAACACGATTAATATGCCGCATAGGACTAATATAGGAAAAACTAATGCACCTTTTTTCTTTGTAAAAGAAAACAGTATCGAACGATTAAAAATTTTTTCCATTTCCCCTGCTGCCATAATTTTATCCTCTTGAATAATTACTTCAGAAAAAGATACTGCACTTGCTAAGAAAAAACAAGTATCATTGCACTAAATAGCCCCATCTAAAATTAGCTTGCGATAGTTTTGCATGAGCTCCACCATGAAATGTAGATTATGAATGGTTGCTAGTGTATAAGCAGTAAGTTCTTTGGCTTTGAAGAGATGATGAAGATAAGCTACATGGTAATGCTGACAGGTCCAGCAAGTACAGCCAGGATCAATAGGTGCAAAATTTTCTTTGTTAGTCGCTTGTAAAATCTTTAACGGCTTATCTTTGGCAAGAATAAGTCCATGCCTAGCTGCTTTAGTCGGATATGAACTATCAAATGTGTCAATGCCTAAAGGAATGCATAGATCTAAAGAATACAAATCTCCTATCCCTAATAAATGATTTGGAGCATTTTTAGGCAATAATGGCATGGTAAAACGGAGCATATCCACCATTTCTTGCTTGTTTTTGCCTACACTGCCTCCAATAGCAAAACCATCAAATGGTAATTTTGACAATGTTTTGCAGCTTTTTTCTCTTAAGGATTTATCTATCCCTCCATGAATAACAGCGTACATGGCTTGGCCATTAGGACTTTTTAAATGGGCATTTAAAGAACGCTCTTCCCATCTATGTGTTCTATCTAACGAGGCTGATAGCTTCTTTTCAGATAAGTGATAAGGAGGCAATTCATCAAATGGGATAATGATATCCGCTCCAAAAGCTTTTTGCGCTTCTACAGAACTTTCTGGGGTAAGCGTTATTTTTGCTCCATCTCTATATGATCTAAAAATCACGCCTTCTTCAGTGATTTTGACTACATTTTGATCTAACTTTTTTTGTCCTTTGCTTTTCAACTCACTGGCTACGGAACCATAAGCTAAGGAAAATACCTGAAATCCACCGGAATCCGTGATAATAGGCATATTACGATGAATAAATTTATGGAGCCCACCTGCCTTTTTGACTACTTGAGGCCCAGGCTGCAGCATTAGATGATACGTATTGCAGAACATAAGCTGAAGTCCAATGGAAGCCACCATAGCACTATCTAAGGCTTTTATCGTGCCATTAGTGCCTACAGCTACAAAATTAGGGGTTTCAATATCCCCATGAGGAGTATGAATGATACCCACTCGAGCTCTAGAGCGTTTTGATTCATGCAAAATTTTAAACTCAAACGGCTTCATAGCTAGAAACCTTCTTTGGTTTTAATAGTGGAGTGATTGCTAAACTAGCTACGATTACACTCATTTTGATCATATAACTTATAAAGATCACTTGCCATACCGATCCTACCACACCAAAAAGCGCTAGAAAAGTAAACAGAACGGTATCGATAAATTGTGAACAACTAAGTGAAAGCGCTACCCGCAAAGATAATTTATTTTTAATTTTTTTAGACAGCCAAGAAAAGATCTGAATATCGATCCTTTGGACAATAAAAAATACAATAAAAGACGAGATTACAATTCTTGGAGTCTGAGATAAAATTTTTCTAAACGCATCTTGTGACAGATCAAAATGATTGGGTAAATACATCAGGTGTAGCTTAGCCATAAGCGTAAAAAATAATAGCATCAAAAAGGAAATGTATGTGGCTTTAGTCGCTTCTTTTTTTCCATAAAATTCCTGCAACAAATTCATACCCCAAATGGTACTTACTGCAAACACATCGCTAGCGGTTACCTGAAAGGAAAACAGGGTGATTTGTTTTACAATGAAAAGATTGGCTAACACTGAAGATAATATCATTAGAGCAATAAGAGCTCCTTTGCCCAATCTAAGACAAAAGAATAAAAAAACAGATACAATGCCTACGTGGGATAAAAAAAAGATTTCATTCATATATGAGCCATATAAAGGCTCATATTTTATACATTGTCGATTTTAATTTCAGGAATATCTTTTAAATTTTCTAGATTAAAAATTTTCTTATAAAACGCGCACTCCGATTCTAGCGCTTTTATAAGGTTTTCCTTTTTCTGAAAACCGTGTCCTTCTTTTTCAAACAACACGTAAGCGGTGGGTATTTTTTTATTTTTTAATGCTAGATACATGTTTTCTGACTGATCCGGAGGAACGACTTTATCCTCATCTCCCTGGAAAAAGATAATCGGACAAGAGAGCTTATCAATAAAATGAATGGGAGAGCGATCGTATAAAGCTTTTTTTGCATTTTTCCCTTCCCCAATTAAAAAGGATGAATATCCAGATTCAAATTTATGAGTGTCACTTTCTAACATTTGCAAATCGCTGATACCATAATAGCTAGCCCCTGCTTTAAAAAGATCATGAAAAGTTAATACGGCTAAAACCAAATACCCTCCGGCACTCCTGCCTCTAATAATTAGTTTTTCTGGATCTGCTTTGCCTTCATTACAAAGAAACTGAGTAAGCTCTAAAACATCCGATGCATCTAAAATTCCCCACTCTTTTCTCAAAGCATCTCGATATTTTCTTCCAAAGCCAGCACTGCCCCTATAATTTACATCTAAAAGAGCAAAGCCCTTTGATGTAAAATATTGCTTTTCTAAATCAAACATTGCATTGGTATATCCAGTAGGGCCTCCATGGCATAAAACGATCAATGGAGCCTTTTGTGCATTTCCATTAGATGGAGGATAATAAAAGCCATGCGTTTTTTGACCGTCTTTAGTTCTACAGTTAATTTTTTTCGCTAAGCTAATATTCTCTGATGGCAATGATTTGCTAGGATTTTCAATAGGATGAAAACTATTTTTTGCTCGATCCCATATGATGACTTGCAGACCTGTGGTTGGAGAACCCGCAATCAACGCTACTTGATTGTATGTTAACCCTTGCAAACTATCTATGTAATTATAGCTTGAGGATATAAGTTTTGCAGACTTTGTTTTAATATCTATCTCTACCAACTTAGAAACAGCTTCTTTTACAGAGGCTGCAACGATTTTATAGCCTGCATCATATACAAAAGTATAATGTGAAAAACCTCTTTGCCAGTCCGGATAACCAATCTCCTCTTCAAGGGGATACATATTAGTGATCTTTTCTTGATCATATTGATAGAGATTATACCAACCCGTTTCATCTGAGCAAAAATATAGCTTTTTATCTGGTCCCCATTTTGGTTGGCATATTGAAACATCTTTCTTATCTACCAGCTTTTGATGGAAAGATAACCTAGTATCTATTTCAATAGTCGCGATATGTAATGCGCTTTGTTGCCAGGGCATATTAGGTAGATCCCAACTTAGATAAGCAAGCTGTCTGTTTTCCTCACACCAGGTCAGTGAACTATAAAAATCACTCCCTTCTCTAAGTGGGGTGACTTCTTTATTTGTGAGATCGATACTGACAATACGATGTATAACGCTTTTTTTAGTGTGTTCTTCCTGAAGGGCATACAGTCTCATTGCCATTTCATCAAAGACAATATCTGCATATCTATAGTTAGGATACGCCTCAATCACTAAAACTGGTTTTGGTCCTTCAACTAGTTGGTAAATGGCTTGATCTTGCTGATTAATAAAAAATATTTTATCGCGACAAATATAATAGGAAAGTCCCCCATATTCATAGATTTTGCTTTTAGCACTATACCCATCAGGCAACAAAGCATCTATCTTATGACTTGTTAAGTCATATCGCATAATCTGTACACTAGCATCTGTTTTCTTTTGCCAATATACCGCTTTAAAGTCTGTACGGACAAATCCTATAAACTCTTTTTTTGAAAACACGATATCTGCTGAGATTTCCATAAGTAAAATAATTATTTGTCAAAGTAATATCCTAGCAAAATTTGCCAACACCCTACAAGCAAATACTTTATTCATTGGTTGATTCAATTCAATTTCTCATGGTATCATTGATGCTTTCAGAAGGATTAGATATGTCGCTTCTCACAATAATTTTTATGTACTTCTCTTGGACGAGTATTTTTGCCTTGAGCAAAATGACATTGAGTTATGCCCCCCCCATATTTCTTACAGCTATCCGTATGCTTTTTGCAGGGTTTTTGTTGGTAGGGTATTTACTCGTTCGTAAGCGACTTAAAATCAATAAAAAACAGTTTGTTGCTATAGCCCTGTTTGCCTTTTTTAGCGTTTATCTAACCAATATCTTAGAATTTTGGGGTGTTCAACATCTAACCGCTGCAAAAACTTGCTTTATCTATAGCTTAACTCCCTTCTTTTCTGCTTTATTTTCTTACCTCCATTTTAAAGAAAAAATGACTCCTAAAAAATGGTTAGGACTCGGAATTGGACTAGTTGGCATGGTCCCTGTGTTTTTGATACAAACAGGTAGTGAAAATCTGTTTTCTAGCTTGTTCATCTTCTCCCAACCCGAACTAGCGATTATCGGAGCTACACTATTCTCAGCCTATGGATGGGTCCTACTACGTCTTTTAGTTAAAAAGAATGCCCTATCTCCGCTTATTGCCAACGGTCTTAGCATGCTTATTGGGGGAGGCATGGCATTAACTCATTCCTTTTTTGCTGACAGCTGGGCTCCTACGCCTATTGTAGCTGGAGGATTTATGCCCATGATAAAAGGATTGGTTTTGATGACGGTTATATCAAATATTATCTGCTATAACCTCTATGGATGGCTATTGAAAAAATATACAGCGACTTTTATGTCCTTCGTAGGCCTTCTAAGCCCTATATTTGCTTCATTAACTGAGTGGATGATTTTAGGAACAAGACCTAATCCTATCATCTTCTTATCAACACTCGTAGTAGTTTCTGGATTGTGGCTTGTCTATCAATCAGAACTTAAACAAGGTTATATCATTAAAGATGCTAAACAAGAGAAAGCTGCTGCTTAATCCTCTTTCGCTTCACCAGCACCACCTGCAGGACTTTCTTCCACAGCCTCTTCAGCTGTTAATGACCAAGAAGCATAGCTTTCTGCTAATTCAGCTGATGTAGAGCGGCTATCCTTATCATAAGCTAACGTTCTATTAAAAAAGACTCTCAACTCCTCAAATTCTTCTTCTGTCGAACAAAGCGCTCTACATAGCCGGGAAGGTATATATTCTTCTGACACTCTTTTCGTAGTTCTAAAATAAGTATCGAGAAATCCCAAGGCTTCCTTACTGTCTCTCCAGTAGCTTTCATAAGATTCATAACAAGATACGGAATCTTCCAAATCATATGCAAAAGGAGGAATTCTGGTTAATGCTAAAAACAATGCCACCCCCATTCCAAAAGTATCTACCGTCTCATCATATTCAGCATAGGTTATATCATATGCCTTTTCGTCTTCTGCTGCAGCTAATACATCAAGAATTTCTGGGGGACAATATGCAACAGATCCAATATTTATAGAGCCTCTTCGATCTCTTATTCTCGTAGGTTCTTCTTTGCTCTCATGACGTTTCATGTTACCACCATCGATAACACGTATTCTTAAAGCACGAGCTACTTGCTTGGCAGTAAGAGCTCCCGTTTTAGGAAGTTTTTCACGATCAAAAATCAACAGGATATTTTCTGCTTTAATATCTCTATGCATTATTCCTTTTGTAGACAAGCCGGCCAGTTGTTTAATAACCTCAATCACTATATGACGCATGAGCAACAAAGACTGATGATAACTAGTCAATTTTCTACAATCTCCAGGTCCAATATTAATCGCTCTACGGTTTTGAATTTCTACCATTTCATAAAAATCACAACTAACATGTCTCTCATCATTTTTCCATTCATCAAATAATGCAACCGCCATCCAATTTGAGCTTCTTGTTGCGATGAACTCTTCAATATGATCTCTAGTCACTAAGAAATCTTCTATTTCACCTTCTTCATCATTTAATTTAACAAATAATCCAGCTTGATAAAGCCCGCTTCTTAGTCCTTCGATCTCACCACCTTGCCTACCGGCAGGGGATAATAATGAAAACTTGGGAATATAGCTGTTCATCTTATCAGGATAAAAATGAATGCTTGGAAGTAATTTCATAAAATAAACAGGAACCAAACAAGCTACCTCGCCTATCGTTTCTGCTAAGGTAGAAAAAGAAAATGCACCCAGTTGTTTAGATTTACCAACATTAAAATTGACGACTTGAACTTTGCTGCTGTCCGGATCATATAAGCGGGTTGTTTTAGTCCCACAATTATACCAAGTAGACAAATAAGCTTTCATCTTTGTGTTTCCAAGAATTACTGATATAGAACTTATTGCAGGTGCTGTTGTTGCTGCTGCCATACTATTTTTCCTTTATTATTATATTTATTACTTTGCTTCTGCAGCGCCGCCAAAGCGTGTTGGTACAGCTGTTGGATCAGGAGTGACTGACGTTGAAGCCGTTGTATAGGTAATCATTTCCCCATCTCCTTCTACTAATACAGCTGCGGGTATTGCTCCTATATCTGTTGCAATAGACTTTAAAGGAGGAGTAATAAACTCTGCAAACCGCATTTCACCCAAGTTCCACGTTCTGTACTTTTCTATTAATTCAGCTGTTGAAAGGCGCTCATCAAAATCCAGTGTATCGTTAACAAATGATAAAAGAGGATATAATTGTGCGGCATCATCTACTTTTCCTTGCAATATTTTGCTAGGATCGGCGTCAGGTTTTTTAGCACAATCAGACCAATAAAATTCTAAAAATTTTAACGCATTAGCATCAGGGTTTTCTCTTTTATAGGCCTGATAGACTTCATGAATATACATGAGCTGTTCATATCTGGTTCCAAATGGCAACATGCCTATGCTCAGGCTTAAAAACATATTTCCTAAAGACCAAATATCTACCGCTCCATCATATTCCGTATATTTGGCATCTTTATCTTTACGAGCTAAAATCAATTCAGGCGCGGAATATTGGGCTGTTCCAACATGAATCGAAGCTCTTCGGTCTCTTCTAAATGAACCCGTTTGTCCTTCTACGCCTTCTACTATTTTAACATTCCCCGCATCAATGATTCTAACGGAAAGCGCGTCTATTACTTCGCTTGCAGTGTAGAATTCTTTTGTTTCTATCTTAGACCAATCAATTGAAATTAGTGTATTGCCAGGCTTAAGATCTCTATGAAAAGCTCCAATTTCATGCATACTATGAAGCTGAAGTAGTATTTGATAAATCACAAAGCAACATACTTTTAAATACTCTTTTGTATCAGCAAGCACCACCTGTTTGCCTTCTCCAAATTTTATCCTTGTTCCCGTTTGACCCAAAACAAAAGCCTGTCCACAATTTACTGTTGATATTCTACTATTATTTTCCCACTTATCTAATACACCAAGCAATATCCATTCACTGCCTGTTGCTCTAACCGCTCTGATAAAATCATCTACTTTATCTGCTGTAACTCTTACTGGAAGAATCTCTTCTCTCGATTCAAAACCTTCGCTTAATTGACAGAAAATTCCGGCTTGTGTCATTCCTAATCTAAGCCCTTCAATCTCTCCGCCTACTCTTGCATCGGCACAGACTAAACCTACCGTTTCAAAATTGACTTTATAATTCATTAATTTAAAGAATTGCTCTTGTTTTACATCACCTGCCGCTCTTATACAAGCTAAAGCGCAATGAGAAAATGAGCCCGCTTCTCGAGAATATTTTCCTATAGTGACATTGATTGGTCTACCAGAATAAAAACTATTTCCATCTGGTGTATAGTCATATATTGCTTGAAAAGAGTTATCTTCTTTCCAATATCGAAATAATTCCCTATAAGTAGCAGATGTAAGAATACTTGTTCTATAGGTTGACATAGTTCCTGAAACAGGTTGCATTGCTGCAGCAGCCATAATTAATTCCTTAAAATATAATTTATTATTAATACTATTATTGTTCTGGTAATATTTTATTATTAATATAAATAAGTATCAATTACAGGAATTAATTTAAAATTACTATAGCCCAGTTTAAATACAAGGCAAAAGTAAGCCATAATACATAAGGTATAAATAACCATCCGGCTGGTCTTATCCGCTCGCTTGAAAAACTATATACCATGGTTAAAAAAGAAACTATATATAAAAGGCTTAATTCTATGGCTCCAAGCCAGGGATTTTTAAGAAAAAAGAAACAAATTGGCCATAATGCATTAAGCCCCAGTTGGATAAACCAAAAAAACATACTGATCTTCCCAAGATGAGCGTTTCTGTGTATCCAAAGGACCGCCCCTGCCAAACCGATTAAAAAATAAAGTACTATCCATATTATAGGAAAAAAATGAGTTTGTGGCATATAAGGAGGCAATACCAACCCTTGATACCATTTGCTCATCCCCACTTTAACAAAGAAGGAAGCAAAGACTTCTACAAGAAAACTAGTAATAATAAATAATAAAAAGGTATAGAACTTCTTCATAATCTTGTCCTATACCCTTCTTATAATAGATAAAAAAAGTTTGTCTACCTTTTTTTATAAGTAACTTAAAACTGAAAGATTAACTGATTCAAAATAATTTTTATTAGTTAATAGCAAAGACTTAATAAACTAACAGTCAATGAGTTATGTCTTTTAAGAAAAATGGTGCGGTTACCAAGACTCGAACTTGGGACCTCGACATTATCAGTGTCGCGCTCTAACCAACTGAGCTATAACCGCATAGGATATGGAGGCTAGGAGAGTCGAACTCCTGACCTTCTGAATGCAAATCAGACGCTCTACCAGCTAAGCTAAGCCCCCATAGCAATTATCGGCCAAAAATGGCGAGAATAAAGGTCTAAAATACAGAATAATTTAGATTTTATGCAAGGCTGATTTAACCAATCAACATAAATGAGTCTGTGAATTTCTCTATTAACGGACTGTTTTTAAGATTCGTTTTACAGATCAAATAATATATATTCTCATCAGTAATAATCACTTTACCTCTAATACTGGGTTTCTCGTTCTGAGGAATCGTAAATAGCATCTCAAAAGGATAGCGGCTAATCTTCACACCCATTATCTTAGAAATCAGATAATCATCCTTTTTTTGCACTTTTAAGATATAACTCCCCAAAGCATTCTCTACAGAGAGCTGGAGTGTGTCCTCTGCCTCTACATTGAGCTTCGGATCGCCCGGAAATTGAACAATAAATTTTTCTTGGCCTATCCTCTTTACATAATGCAGCCATTGAGGATTTTCAATTTTAGGACCAGAACCATTTACTTTTTCTGCTCGAACTAAAGTAAAACAAAACATTACTAGTATAAGGATTATTAATATCTTTTTAATTCTCATAACGCCTAAAAATTTACTAAAAATAATAAAAAAAATCATGCTTAAATATTTTTTTCTCGCTTCTCAAAAAGTTTTTTGCTACAAGCAAATTATTAGGAACTATTATAAATGAGGAGCAAAAATATGATGACCTCAATCATTATCGGAAGGATCTTAGGTACCTTCCTATTTATCTTTAGCATTTCAATGCTAATTGATTTTAAACATTATAAAAAAGTAGCTAAAGACTTGATGTCTCATGGAGATACTCTAGCCATTTCTGGAACCATTTCTACACTCGTTGGTTTAATTGTAGTTATTTTTCACAACTGGTGGGACCAAGAATGGAGTATGATCATTACTATCGTTGGTTGGATCATTTTGATTATCGGCGTAATCAGATTGCTTTTCCCACGTTCAGTAATGAAATGGGCAAAAAGTCTGACAGATAACGGCCTAATGTGGATCCTTTGGATCATCTTGATCGTAGGCGCATATATCATGTATATGAGCTATTTTTACGTTCAAAATCACATGATGAGTTAATTACTATTTAGCTGGGGGGTTCTCCCCTCAGCTATTTTTTTTACTCTTCTTTTCACCCAGTCCATTGAATAAAAAGAACCACTTACCAAAAGAATTCCTTCAGATTGTTTCACTTGTTTTACGATCTTTTCTAGCTCATCAAGATTAAGATTAGTGATCTCGCAGTTTTGGACATTTTGGCCATGAAATTCATCTAATAGATGCTTTGGTTGTCTCAACCGATCATGCCTATTATTTAATAAGTAAAAATGACTTACATGATTTTTTAAAAAGGTGATGCATTGAGAAGATTCTTTATGTAAACACAGTGAAAATAACAGGGTGATTTTTCTATTAGGATATTGCAACTCTAACTTATGAAACAGCTTTTCAAATGCAGTCAAGTTATGTGCACCATCATAAATAATAGGCACTCCATCAATAGTAGTTTGTTCAAACCGACAAGCCGGTATTGTGGTAATCCCTTTTTCAACGGCCGCATTAGATATGTTATAGCGTTTCTTAAGTATTTCTACAGCTTTCAAAGCAGTTGATTGATTCTCTGTTTCAAAACAGCCGCTAGTCTTAGGTGCTCGGTGAAGTTTCGTCTGCCTTTTTTCCGCTAGCTGAGATAATATCGCCTGCTTGATACTAGGGCCAACCACTACGGGTGTTTTTCGTTTAATGATTCCACCCTTTTCAAAAGCAACGGATTCTAAATCACTTCCTAATTGCTTCATATGATCAAAACCAATAGAGGTAATCACGCTTAAGATAGGATTGATAACATTTGTGGCATCCAATCTTCCACCAAGCCCTGTTTCAATTACGGCAAAATCTACTTGTTTTTCAGAAAAATATTTCAAGGCAAGTAATGTCAACGATTCAAATAAAGATAGTGATATATTTAACTGTTCTTCCAAATTATATAGTGCATGCAGCAGCCTTGCGACATCTTTTTTAGAGATCTGCTTATTGTTAATCATAATCCTTTCATGAAAAGAAACCAGATGAGGAGATGTAAAAAGACCAACACTATAACCGGACAGTTTGAGAATATGAGCCAACTTAGTACTTACAGACCCTTTTCCATTTGTCCCAGCAACATGAATCGAAAGAAAAGGAAACGGCTGCTTTAAAAAGATTTTTGCTGCCTGTTTCATGTTTTTCAGAGATAATTTGCGCAAAGGATTTGTTTTTTCAAACAACCTCCGCTTGGCTTCTAAATAAGTCATTAGTGAGAAGTTTTTATTTTTCTAAAATGTGTTTCATCCACCCAGGAGCTTCCTAGGCCAATATGCGGTTTGATCTCACCATGATAATCAGAACCACCAGATATTAGCCACTGTTTATCCAATGCTTTTTGAATCCATTTCTCTTCAATCTGGATAGGAAGTCTGGAGTAATAGCCTTCTACCCCATCAAAATCTAAAGTAAAAAGCTTTTTAATGATGTTAGCATTTTTGATAATATGTGGGTGAGCAATAAATGCTTTTCCCTGTGCACTGTGGATGTGATTTATGATTTCTTGAGTATCAAATTTGTCCCCATGTACATAACAAGGACCATTATCATTGATATATTTGTCAAAAGCTTCTTGAACAGTTTTTGTAATCCCCTTTTGAAATAAGTACCATGCAATATGAGGGCGACCTAAAACAAATGTATGAGGAATCTTGTCCTTATAAAAGGTTTTGAGCCCTTCCCATGAAATATCGATTCGCTTGGCTTTGAGTTTATCGATCATCTGTTTATTACGCTCATTTCTTTGCAACTGTATCTGATCTAATAGGGTATTAAATGCCGGGGTTGAAATAAAATCGTAGGCCAATACATGAACATTAACTTTATCTAATTGTGAAGATAATTCACAGCCTATTAGCAATTCTAACCCTAGTTTTTCCGCTTCTGCATAGGTCGATTCATTGTAGGCTGCTATGGTATCATGATCTGTTATGGAAAGCCCACTTAAGCCCTTTTCTTTAGCAAGCGCTAATAAAGCTTTCGGGCTATCCGTTCCATCGGAATAACTAGTATGGCAATGAAGATCAAATCGCTTATTCATTTTGATAAGGTAGGTATCTCACCTCAGTATTCAACTGAATATCTTTATGTTTAGCTACAACTTCTTTAACATGTTCTATTAATGCTAGCACATCTTTTGATGTGGCCTGTGCATCATTAACAATAAAGTTTGCATGTTTTTCAGATACTTTAGCACCACCAATTTTCTTACCTTTAAGCTGTAGCTGGTCAATAAGCAATGAAGCTGGCATATCAGGCTTAGGATTTTGAAATATACAACCTGCGCTTGGGTGTTTATAGGGCTGTGATGTAAAACGATGTGCTAGCATGTCTTGCAGCTGTTTTTCACGCTCTTCATTAAAATCATGCAAAATAAATTCTGCACTTAAGATAACTCCTTTCATGTTTTGAAAGATAGAATAACGATAGCCGTGCTCTAGCTCTGCTTTTTCATATACTCTTATATTCCCTTGGATATCTATAAAAGTTACTTTGTCCAATACAGAAAAAGTATCGGTACCAAAAGCACCCGCGTTCATGTAAACCGCACCACCTACTGATCCAGGAATACCAATAGCAAAAGTCAGGCCTGATAATTTTCTTTTCAACACTCGGCTTCCTAAAAGGGAATAATTATAACCAGCACCGCAATGCACTCTGTTTTTATCAAACTCACAATGTAGTATTCTATTATGAATCACCAATCCATTAAATCCTCTATCGTCAAATAGAATATTGGATCCATTGCCCAAAATAAAAAAAGGCAGTTGATTTTCTCGGACAAAGGCCATGGTTTCGACCATTTGTTCTATAGAATGTATTTTAGTAAAATATTTAGCAGATCCCCCAATTTTAAAAGTGGAGTAAGGAGCTAAAGGGACATTTTCTTCTACGGTAAATTTCATAAGCGCTATCGTATATTAGGGGTTATTGTCATACAAGAAAAAACTCTTGGGCTTCTTTCGCATCTAGCAAGGCGTTTACAAAAGCCACGCTACTAGAACTAGAAAATTTCTTTGTTAATCTAAGAGCTTCTGCCAAAATTACTGATCTGGGTGCTGGTTTTTCGAAATAAATCTCATAAAATGCAAGCCTTAAAACGTTCAGTTCAATTTTAGATATGCGATTAAAAGCGTAGTCATTACAGAGCTGTTCAATGGCTTTATCAATAACTTGCAATTTCTGGATTATAGCCTCTTTTTTTAATAGGGCAGTCTCAATATTTTTTTTTGTCGTTTTCAAAAGATGCATAAAAGCTTTAATCAGATACTCAGTATCACTACCTGTATCCTGATGTGCAAAAAGCATTTGTAGAACTATTTCGCGGGATTTTTGTTTTGGAAGCGTCATAATATTTAAGCCTTTATTTGTTAAAAGTATAAATAATCGATGCTTAAAAAAAAATATCAAAAAAAGACTGTTTTGTTTAAAATAAAAAAATAACTTTAGTTTTAAAAAATAGTTTATCGCTAGTATGATAGGAATTTTTTTAGATACCGAAACAAATGGGTTAAATCCCTATAAACATCGCATTATCGAACTGGCCTTTAAGCTGGTAGATTTACTCAATGGCAATGTAATTGATTCCTTTGAAAAGATTATTTTTCAATCTGAAGAAATTTGGGAACGAAGTGACCCAAAAAGTCTTGAAATCAATGGGTTTACTTGGGATATGGTTAGCAAAGGCATTTCTGAAGAAGAAGCTAAACAACTAGTTATTGATTGTTTCAAAAAGCATCAAGTTAAAAGAAAAATTTCTGCTTTTATCTGCCAAAACCCTTCTTTTGACCGCACTTTTTTCTCTCAGATCATTGCTCCTGAAAAACAAGATAAGTTAGGCTGGCCTTACCATTGGCTTGATCTTGCATCAATGTTCTGGTCACTAACAATAAAACAACACCAAACCATGCCTTGGGATATCGGACTTTCAAAAGATGCTATTGCTACACATTATAATTTACCTGAAGAACCATTGCCTCATCGTGCGATGAATGGTGTTGATCATCTGCTACTTTGTTACAAGACTGTAGTAGGCTTTCCTAAAGCGTAACCAAATAAAAATTATCCTCCTCACATCTTTTTTAAGGCATTTTTATTTTTTTTATTTTATGATAAAAACTAGTGAAAAAATAAAATATTACTATGATAGTTTTTCAATCATTAACTCCTATCATCGAAGTGTTGATCATCACTGTAATCATTAATTATTTGTTATCCTTTTTTTGGAATACAAAATCGATGGATCTATTGTGGGGACTTTTAGCATTCTTCTTGTTATTTGCTGCCTCTAGTGGATTAAAACTCCCCGTATTACAACAGATCATGATATTATTAGGTAATGCAGCGGTCATTGCTATATTAATTATTTTCCAACCAGAACTTAGAGTGGCTCTCGCCAAGTTTAATTTCCGAGGCAAAAGACTAAAAGAAACTACAGAATTTGATAAATTCTTAGACATGTTAGCTAACTCGGTTTACCGATTAGCCGATCGTAGAACCGGCGCATTAATCGTCTTAGAAAAAGATGATTCCTTGGATGAATATGCCCATAAATCTGTCATGCTTGAAGCCAATTTTTCCTCAGAGCTGTTAGAGACGATTTTTGCAAATACCACCCCTTTACATGATGGAGCGGTTATCATTCGCGATCAAACAATCATCGCAGCAGCAGTCATTCTTCCTTTAGCAGAAGACAGCTCTCAGCTAACTAAATCAATGGGCACCAGACATCGTGCGGGGCTAGGGCTTAGCCATATCACTGATGCATTGATCATTGTTGTCTCTGAAGAAACCGGAAAAGTATCTATAGCTCGCGATGGTATCATGACCCGTGGAATCAAACCAGATCGATTCAAAGGAATTGTCCGCAGTATTTTTAATCCTCCAAATCGATTAGCCTTCCAGAATAAATTTAATTTCAGGGAGTGGATCAAACAATGAAAAGCTTGCTCAAAAGAATTTTTATCGATAACTGGCAAAGAAAAATTTTTTCAGCAGTTTTAGCAATGATAGTATGGATGATAGTCAACCATTCTCTCACTACTCACAAACAATTTTCAAATATTCCAGTCAAAATCTATAACCTGCCCAAAGGGAAAACAGTCGAAGGATTACAAGACAACGGCTATCTCAACGAAAACATCGATATTACGATCAAAGGGAATCAAAAATATTTAGAAAAAATCACTAAAGCAGATCTTGAAATCGCTATTGATGCAGCAAAACATGATACTTCTAAAATACAATCGATCACCAAATTTGATATCCCTTATTACATAAACAATAGAGAGGCTCACAAAGCCATAAAAGATATCAAAGCCCCAGACTTTAAAATAGAATATTCCAATTTGATTACTGAAACGATTCCTATTTATATTTCTCCACCTATAGGAGATGCTCCTGAAGGTTTTGTCTTTCTTGATGTTGTTCCTAATAAAATATCTATCCGCGTCCAGGGAACAAAAAAACAATTACATGAACTTAAAAAACGAAAACATAAACTGCACCTAAACCTCAATGATATCACTAAAGAAGTGCTGTCCAATGAGATGAAACAAGATCATTTTGAATCTTCAGGTGAGGTCACCTATTTCGTGCCGGATAAATGGAAAATTATCGATCTTCCAGAACTAGGCAGACATTGTGTACCTATCAATGATCCTAGAGCAGAAAAATTGCATATGACATTTATGCCAAGCTCACTCCACCGCATCGATCATGATATCCCAATTACGCTCTTCTTCCCCGAACATATTCAACAGTCTATCGAAAATCGCAATCTGCACTTTGCTGATAATGAATTTATTTACAATAAAGGTGGCCATGCTTTTATTAAAGGGCCCTTCTATGTAAAAGATGTCAACGCTGCCTTTGTTGATGTAGTAAAAAAGTCTTTTTATGTAACTGTGTATTTCTCTTCCAGTCAGTTTTCCCAATTTTACTGGAATACACAATTTTTATATCCTACCCAACTAGAACAAAAATATATTTCCAGATTAGTTCATAAATCCCCCTATTCAAATATGTCCTTACCTAAAAAAGATGTAAAAAAGCTTATTAAAGGAAGATTTAAAGGGTTTATGAATAATTTCCGTTTATATGATAAATATGGTCAAAAACTCAGATTAAAAGTGAAAATTAAAGACGATAAATTGTATATTTCTTTCGACCAATCATATAATAGTCAAGATAAAATACCATGACGGAAAAAAGAATCATTCTACTCAAAAGCCAATTCCACAAAGTGGGTGGGCTAGAAAAATATGCTTGGCAAATTGCTAAAGCCCTAGCCGCAAAACAATACCGAGTAGATATCCTGACCACAGGCAAAAAATCTGTGGCTCTCTCGGATGAACAAATTGATTTCCATTACTTTGACACAGGCTATGGTCCCAATTTTATGCGCCTCACTCAATTTGATAGTTACTGCAATTATTGGCAAAAACAATACCCAGCTCAAATTGTGCTAGGGTTAGATAGAAATACCCAACAAACCCATATCAGGGCTGGTAACGGCGTTCACCTCACCTATCTTAAAAAAAGAAAAAACTATGAATCTTTCTTTAAATCCTTATCGTTTTCTATAAATCCTCTTCATAAAAAGATCTTAGAAATTGAAAAGACTTCTTTTGAAAGCCCTACACTACGAAAGCTGATCACCAACTCCGCAATGATTAAGCAAGATATTTTGAACCATTATAACGTTGCCGAAGATAAAATCGCTGTATTGCATAACGGGGTCGAATGGAAAAACTTGCAAATCCCTTTTGATTCTTGGCAGACAGGTAAAGATAAGCTAACCAGTCAATTTCGTCTTAGCCAAGATGCTTTTCACTTTTTATTCATCGGTAGTGGGTTTGATAGAAAAGGGCTAAAGCCCCTGCTTCAAGCATTGGCCCTATTAAAAGATAAAGAGTTTTACTTATCTGTTTTAGGAAATGACAAGCATATGGCCGATTATATTAAACTCGTAAAAAAACTCCGTATGACTAAAAAGGTATTTTTCTTTGGCACAAGATGTGATACGACCAACTTTTTGCAAATGGCCGATTGTTTAGTTCTTCCTTCTTTTTATGATCCTTTTGCTAACGTAACCTTGGAAGCACTGGCCATGGGTGTATATGTGATCACCTCTAAATCTAATGGGGCTTATGAAATACTCTCTGATTTCAATGGCATTGCCATTGAAAATCCCAGTGAGATTGAAGAGCTCTCTATCCACTTAAAAAACGCTATGGAAAACAGGAAAACGACCTCCTTAGCTCAAAAACTTAGAGATAGTGTTAAATCCTTTGATTTTTCAATCCAGCTAGATAAGTTTATTACTCTTTTAGAAACGACATGAAAAGCCGCCTTTTTTATTATTTGATCAAAACGCTTACCCTCCCTATTTCTTTCTTACCTTTAAAAGTTGTGCGTTTTATAGGCAAAATTGGTGGCTCTCTAGCCTATTTATTCCTTAAAGAGTTTCGTAAAACAGCTTTGAGTAATTTAGCTCTGGCTAAACCTTTATCTCTATCTCATAAAGAACTCATTAAAACTGCTAGAGGTTCCTTTATCAATCTAGCCATCAATATCTTGGAATACGCATATTTAGATAGAAAGAAAAATCTACACAACCTATTTACTTGCCACAATTTTGCTCCTGCCCAAAAATTAGCAGAGCAAAAAAAAGGGATTATCTTTTTTTGTGGGCATCAGTCCAACTGGGAAGTGCTATTCTTACATGGCAATCTTCATATGCAAGGAGTGGCGATTGGAAAACCGATTAAAAATCCCTACCTCTATCAATGGATAGTGTCTATACGAGAAAAAACGGGCGGTAAAATCATCGAGCCAAAAAAGGCTCTTAAAGAAGGGCTAAGAGCATTAAAAAAAGGCTTGTTTATGGGAATTCTAGCTGACCAGGGAATGCCCAATAGTACATTTTCCCATCAATTTATGGGAAGAATGGCCTGGTCAACTACTGCACCTGCTCTTTTATCTTATAAAACTGGCTGTCCTATCATTGTTGCAACCACTAAACGCTCTTCCAAGGGGTATGATATTACTTACAGCGATCCTATCTATCCAAATAATGAGAACTCTTTAGACAATGAAGTCGATAGATTAATGGGTATTTGCTTTTCAAAATTTGAATCTTCTATCATAAAAAACCCAAAGGAATGGCTCTGGCTTCATAACCGATGGAAGCAACAGACTCCCAAAAATATCTATAAGCCCTATAGAAAAGATGCGCTTGCCATTATTTTGCCAGAGGATCAAAACATCCTAAATAAGGTACTGCCTGATCTAAACCTATTCAAACAACTATATCCTTATGAATCTTTATTTGTTTTTGCACCAAAAAAATTGCAAAAAAAAATCCATTTGAATGCTGATGAGATCATTTTCTATAAAAGTCAATCTGAGCTATTCAGAAAAGATTTTCGTTTCAAACTGATTTTTAATTTCACTGATAATAAAAAAATCGAAAAATATTATAAAAAATTAGCAGCCACAACCATTGTAGAAAAAGAAAAATTAGTCACTTCTTCTTCTTTTTCTAAACAACTCGTAAAACTTATATGTCGTCATCCTGAGGAGATTTTACATGCCTGATAATCGTTTTTTTACCGATGAAGATTTTGTACTGCACAAGCCTGTTCATCTAAAAGAACAAGAGGCCCATCATATTACCAAAGTCATGCGAGCTAAAGTATCTGACAATGTAGAAATCATTAATGGGAAAAATAAACTTGCCAAAGGATCTATAAAAGAAATCTCTTCTCGTCATGTCACTGTAGAGATTGAAAAGATAAAACAAGGAAATCCTCCTAGCTTTTTATTGGCACTTCATTGCGCACTTCCCCATCCCTCAAAACTTGATTTCATTATAGAAAAAGCAACAGAGCTCGGTGTAAATGAAATCCATCTTTTCACAGGAGAAAAATCAAAAAAAATCCCTTTTTCTGATGAGAAAAAACAGAGGGCTAAAAAACTCTGCATAGCCGCATTAAAACAATCCGGCAGGCTTATTTTACCAACAGTTTATTATTACGATTCGATCTATGATTATCCTCAGATCCAAGGGGCTGTTTTTTATGGTGAAATGGCGCCGGTAACCACAAAATTTCCTATGGCTAAAGCAAATGCCTACCACATATTTATTGGTCCAGAAAGCGGCCTTACTGAAAAAGAAATGACGTTTATTCAAAAAACACTTAATGGCAAACCATTCACTCTAAATCCTTATACGCTTAGAGCAGAAACTGCAGCGATCTGTGCGGTTGCTGTTTTCAATTACTTACTTTCATTAGAATAGATTAACGCTTTTTGTGGATCGACAACGACATGCTGTCCATCCGATAAAAGAGTCATTGCATTATCCGCTCTTACAAGCACTGGAATATTAAAGGTCTTTGCTAATTCTAATGCGTGCTGCTCAGAGGTATCATCACCCGTTGTATTTTGCAAGATAACAGCTTTGGCTTGTTTGAACATGCTGACATAATTTTTATTACAAGAGGAAATAACTAAAATTTTACCTGTTACTTTTTGAGGTTTTGAATTTTTAGCGGAAAAAACAATGATCACTTCACCTTCTGTGGCCTCCCCAATCCCCTGATAACCTCTAACAAGAATAGAACCAATACTTTCAACCCGAAGCATATTGGTTGATCCTTTTTTCCCAAAAGGAGCGCCTGCTGTGAGGACGACCAGATCGCCAAAAGAAACAATATTATGATCTACAGCAAATTTCTTTAAAATGTCTAATGCAGCATGCGTGCTTTCACACTTAGGAGCATATAGTGGAATCACGCCCCATATAAAAGAAAGCTGGTGATACACCTTTTCATGCATTGTCAACGCTATTATGGGAACTCGAGGTCTAAGATGCGCGATCAATCTAGCTGTAAAACCACTACTTGAAATCACAAAAATGGCTTTTCCATTACAGTTGTAGGTAGCTTCTACAGCGGCAATGGCAACCGAATTAGAAATGTTATGATAATTGCACTCTTCAGCCATCTGTTTGGCTAAATAGTTGACATATTCAAAATGCTCTTCAGCACCCTTTACAATACTTTTCATCTGTCTAACCGTTTCAATAGGATACTTTCCTATTGCTGTTTCGCCAGATAACATGACAAGCGAGGTCCCATCATAGATAGCATTCGCTACATCGGAAGCTTCTGCTCTTGTAGGTCTGGGATTATTAATCATAGACTCTAACATCTGTGTTGCGGTTACAACAGGTTTATAACGTTCGTTACTTTTTCGTATCATCATCTTTTGTAGATAAGGTACTAAGCTAATATCTACTTCAACTCCAAGATCTCCTCTGGCTACCATAATGCCATCAGCAACCTGCACGATATGATTGAAATTCTCTACGCCTTCTTTGTTTTCAATCTTTGCAATAATTTTGACATCTAAATGATTTTCCTGTTCTAAGAGCTGTTTCATCTGCAATACATGATCTGCAGAGCGCGTAAATGAGGCTGCAATAAGATCTATGCCTAGCTTACAACCAAATTTAATGTCCGAAATATCTTTTTCTGTCATCGCAGGCAAGTTAAGGTAAGCATCAGGAATATTAATTCCTTTTTGACTTTTCAAAAAACCATCATTTTTAATCTCTATGACAACTCGGTCTTCTTTTTTTTCCACTACTTCAGAAATAATATATCCATCATCAAATAAGATGCGCATTCCAGGGTGTACCGTTTCAAATACGCTGAAAGGATTTACAGGAATATCATTATCATTTTTAGCCACAGCGACCAGATTAACTCTTTGTTTTTCTCTTAGCTCGATCTTATCCTTTTTTAAAATCCCCACTCTGATCTCTGGCCCTTTGGTATCAAGCATAATAGCTAGCGGTCTATCCGCTTGTTTTCTTGCCTTTTTAAGATTTGATATCGTTACCTTATGCTGTTCGTGATCCCCATGACTAAAATTTACTCGAGCCACATTCATACCAGCATCCATCAAATCTATCATCCTCTCAACCGTATTGACAGCAGGGCCTATGGTACAGATAATTTTAGTTTGCACGTGCATATGATGAGCCTTTGGTAACTGTTTTATGAAAAGAGCCGTTGGGTTATACTCTATTGTTTAAGCTCAGAATTAAAGAAAGATGAATAATCGTCAAATTTTTTTAGAAAAAGTTCGTGTTCACAACCTAAAAAATATTACCCTGTCATTAAAAAGCAGGGCATTAATCGTATTTACCGGGGTTTCTGGCTCCGGAAAATCTTCTTTAGCTTTCGATACGATCTTTGCTGAAGGGCAACGCCGTTTTACTCAGTCGCTGTCTCATCATTTCCAACAGTTTTTAAAACAGCTGCCTAAGCCAGATGCGATGAAAATAGAGAATCTATCTCCTACCATTGCCATTGAGCAAAAAAGCATTATGCGCAACCCCCGCTCTACTGTAGGAACGATCACAGGCATCTATGATTATTTAAGAGTTCTTTTTGCAAAAATAGCCCTGCCACATTGTCCCATAAGTGGTGAAATCGTAAAACCGCAGAGTCAAGAGAAAATTTTAACAGCTATTAAAAAAGAATTCGGGGATAAAAAAATTCTGATCATTGCCCCTTTTGTCAAAGGCAAAAAAGGATCGATGAAAGATGAGATCAAACTCTTAAAACAACGAGGTTTTATCAAATTGCGTGTTGATAATACCCTATTTGATATTGAAGAGATCCCTGCCTTAGACCCTAAAAAAGCACATGATATCGACATCATCATCGATAGAATCTTTGCCGATGAGTCCAGAATTATAGATAGCGTTATCCAAGCGCTCAATTTTGGTAAAGGGTTTGTAATTATTTTTGACATGGACAGTGAACAGGAATATTTTTATTCCCCATTCGGTTACTGTCAAAAATCTAAAACTTATTATCCCCCCTTAGAAGCACACGATTTTTCATTTAATCATCCAAAAGGTATGTGTGATACCTGCCAGGGGCTAGGAGAAACCTTTTCTTTTGATCTCAGCAAAATTATCGACCCTGACAAAAGTATTGCCGAAGATTGCTGCACCGTAGCACCGCATTATGAAACCGTGCGTTACGGAAATATCTACCGCAATCTAGCTAGAATTTATAATTTCGATGTTGATACTCCATGGAAAAAATTATCCTCAGAAGCTCAAAACATCTTTCTTTATGGCTCAAAACAAAAATGGCTACGTATGGTTTTTTCTCATCCTTCGAAACGCTCTCGATGGACAGAATATGTCTCTTGGAAAGGTGTAATTACAGAAGCCACAAAAAGACTACATGAAGCGCAAAGTGAAGCCTATAAGAAAAAGATGCACGAGCTGATGAAACACTCAATCTGCCCTTCTTGCAAAGGCACTCGCTTAAAACCTTATCCCTCCGCTGCAACTATTCATAGCAAAACGATCGCTGAACTCTGCGCCATGACCATCGAAGAAACTAAAATCTTTTTAGAAAAACTTCCATTAAATAAAGAAGAAAAGATTCTTTCAGAAGATTTACTCAAAGAAATTACTAAAAAACTCAGCTTTTTAATCGATGTAGGACTGCATTATCTATCTATTGATAGAACCTCACCCACTTTATCCGGTGGTGAAGCGCAGCGCGTTCGTCTAGCTGCTCAGCTCGGCTGCGGCCTTGTAGGCACAACCTATGTACTAGATGAGCCATCCATTGGCCTCCATCCTCAAGATCATGCTAAACTGATTCAGTCATTACTCCTACTCAAACAACAAGATAACACTATTATTGTGGTTGAGCATGATAAAGATACGATAAGTCATGCCGATGAAATTGTAGATATTGGCCCTTATGCAGGAAAACGAGGAGGTGAAGTAGTTGCCCAAGGTGATCTCAATGACATTATGTCTAATCCTCAATCATTGACAGGCCAATATCTCAGTGGCAAAAAACATTTTCCTATAAGAAAAAAAACGAGAACAAGCGAAGAATTTTTCGAGGTCATTGGGGCGCAACATAACAACTTAAAAAATATTGATGTAAAATTTCCACTTTATACCTTTATTGGTATCACAGGCGTGTCTGGCTCTGGAAAATCCTCTTTAATCTCAGATACACTATTTCCTCTATTAAGCAATGAGCTTGCAAAAACTCATCATGTCTGCGGCAATTGCAAATCTTTCAAGGGTCTTGAAAAGGTCGGTAAAGTGATCTTTGTAGATCAATCTCCCATCGGCAGAACTTATCGATCTAATCCAGCTACTTATTGCAAAATTTTTGATGATATCAGAAATTTTTATGCTTCTTTGCAAGCAAGTAAAGTAAAAGGCTTTACTCCTGGGCATTTTAGTTTCAATGTTCGAGAAGGTAGCTGCCCATATTGTAAAGGGGTTGGTCAAGTGAAGATCGATATGGATTTCATGGAAGATACATGGATTGAATGTTTTCAATGTAAAGGAAGGCGTTTTGATCCTGAAGTACTTCTTGTCGAATACCAAGATAAAAACATCTATGATGTATTGGAAATGGAGGTAGGTCAAGCGATCGAATTCTTTGAAAACATCCCCTACATCCGCAAAAAACTAGAAGTGCTGGCTAAGGTTGGTTTAGATTATATTCATCTGGGTCAAAGTGCTACAACATTATCTGGCGGTGAGGCGCAACGCATCAAGCTTGCTAAAGAACTCATCCGTCCTTCTACTGGCAATACTTTCTATATATTAGATGAACCGACAACTGGACTGCATTACTACGATATGGAAAAATTATTGCAGATCTTGCAAGAACTTGTAGATCAAAAAAATACTGTTTTAGTCGTGGAGCACAACTTTGATTTTATCAAACAAGCCGATTGGATTATTGATCTTGGCCCCAAAGCCGGAAAAGAAGGCGGGCAAATCATCGCGATAGGTTCACCTCAAAAAATGTCACGTTTAAATACTCCAACCGGTAAAGCACTAAAAGAAGCGCTGGAAAATTTTAAGATCAAATCAGAAAAAACAAAACAACAACGACCCGTAGCTCATAACATTATAATTGAAGAGGCGCATCAAAATAACCTAAAGCATTTGAGCCTATCTATCCCCCACAAACAAATTACGGCTATCTGCGGTCCATCTGGTGCTGGTAAATCCTCTTTAGCTTTTGATACGATTTATGCTGAAGGCCAGCGAAGATATATCGATACGCTTCCTCCCTATGCTAAACAATTTTTAAAGCAAATGCCCAAACCCAAAGCCAAACAACTAGATAATTTATCTCCATGCATAGCCATTGAACAAAAAAATCCTATCGTAAATCCCCGCTCTACCGTTGGTACGCTTACTGAAACCTACGATTATTTGCGTATTATTTATGCACATCTAGGCATACCCTATTGCCCAGAAACCGGCGAAGAGATCAAAACGATTAGCAAAGAATATGTATTAGAAAAAGTAAGAAAAGCTAAGCCACATGCCAAAATAATTATCTTAGCACCACTGAAAGCGCCAAATGAAAAAGAATTTGACTCATTTATTGAAGAGCTCAATCAAAAAGGTTTTGTACGTATTCGTCTTAATGGAACCTATTATGAATTAGATGCCAAAATCCCTTATGACGCTAATTTGCAAAACAAGTTATTTGTTGTAGTCGATAGATTAACTAATTCTCAAGATAACGAAAGTAGATTATTTGAAGCACTCACTCTAGCAGCAAAAATTGGCAACGATATTTTAACCGTCGATATCGACGGCAAGGATTTTTATTATAATCTAGCTTTCGCCGTTGAGAGCACCGGAAAATCTTATCCTCCCATTACCCCCCAGAGTTTTTCTTTTAACTCCGAGCAAGGCATGTGTCTAGAATGTCAGGGTATCGGCAGTATCTATGGGGCTGATCTCCGAAGTATCGCAGACTATTATGAGTTTCCTATCATAGATATCCTCTATGATCTTTTGTCAGACGACAATAAGCAAAGCGCTGAACGCCTGCTCTACAAATATTTTGAAAAAAGAAAGATCGATATCTACACTCCGTTAAATGAACTGTCCTCGAATCCTCTACAACTCTTTTTATTTGGAGATGACAAACCTTACCTAGATAAAAATGGGATAAGCTTTATCTGGAAGGGAATCAATAACATCTTAGCTTATCGAGCTAAACACGCTAAGCATCATATTCGTTATTTCCTAGTTCCTTACATGAAAGAAAAATTATGTCCCGAATGCGCTGGAGCTAGACTCAATCCTCTGGCGCAAAATGTTAAAATAGAAAACACCTCTATCGTAGAGCTTTGTCAGATGCCATTAGAAAAAACATATGACTTCTGTAAAAAAATTTCAAAAAAAGCCCCAGAAATCTTAAAAGAACCGTTTGCACATATCTTGAAAAAATTCTCTATCCTTAATAGACTCGGTGTGGGATATCTTTCTTTAAATCGTAGCTGCCCCAGCTTAAGTTCAGGCGAATTTCAACGTATTCGTTTAGCATCTGAATTAGGCTTAAGTCTAACTTCTTGTACATACATCTTAGATGAACCTACCGTAGGACTCCATCCCCATAATATTCATCTAATGACCCAAGCTCTTCAAAGCTTAAAAGAGCAAGGTAATACCATTATTATGGTAGAACATGATCCACAATGTATTGAAAAAGCAGATCTGATTTTAGACATAGGACCTAAAGGAGGTCAGGGCGGCGGTTATTTATTAGCTCAAGGCACGCTTGATCAAATCAAGAAAAATCCAAAATCAATAACAGGACAATATCTTAGCGGCACTAAAAGCATTCCTTTTAGCAAAAGAAAATTTTTAGCTTCACAGTGGATAGAGATTGTTAAAGCTAATTTACATAATTTGAAAAATATCGACGTTAAACTTCCTTATAAGGGCATAACAGCGCTTTGCGGAATATCCGGTTCTGGTAAATCAACTCTTCTTTTTGATCTTGTGAAAAAAGCGGCTCTACAATCCATCGCAGAAAATAATACTGCAATAAAATTGACTCACGGTGAAGTTAAATTTGCAGAACTCTTTTCTCAAGTGATTTCTTTAGATCAATCTCCTATTGGAACCACTAGTCGCGCTGACGTATGTAGCTATTCTGAAATTCTAACTCTGCTTAGAACGTTTTATGCTTCACTGCCTCAGGCTAAAGCTAAAGGGCTACAACCTCGTCATTTCAGCTATAACCATAAAAGAGGTATGTGTAAGACCTGTCGCGGTCTTGGCTACAAGATAGTCGATTTGCAATACCTGCCTAGCGTTAAGATCACCTGCGATGAATGTCATGGTCATAAACTCAATTCCAATAGTCTTTCCATACATTATAAAGGGAAAAACATGGGCGAAGTATTAGAGCTTACTATTGATGAAGCGGTAGGATTTTTAGAAGCGTTTCCAAGAATAGTAAAAAAACTAACCACTCTATCCAATGTTGGACTTGGCTATCTTCACCTTGGTCAAGAAATCAATTCGCTTTCTGGTGGTGAAGCGCAGCGGCTTCGACTCAGTAAAGAGCTTGCCAAACGAAAAAATAAAAATGCGCTGTATCTATTTGATGAACCCTCAAAGGGTCTGCATTATGAAGATATCGCTAATCTTCTGCCCATTTTTTATGAGCTAGCGAGAGAAAATACCCTTATCCTTATTGAACATAACACGGACATTATCAAACGTTGCGACTATATCATTGAAATGGGACCTTTTGGAGGGGATCAAGGTGGTCAAATAATAGCAACGGGTTGTTTAGAAGAGATAAAGAAAAATAAAAAATCACTCACAGCCAAATATCTTTGATCTTTGCTTTCCCAATAATGCCAAAAAAATTATAGTCACAAAAAAGGATGGTTATCATGCCAACACCCCATTATTCCAATCATAGAGCTTCTATATTTGGTCTTTTATTTTTCATCGGTTGTTTAACCATTATGTTTATCTCAAGAAACTGGTGGCCAGGTTCTTTATTAGTAGTGGGCTTGCCAATTGCTCTCAAGCAATTTTTAATGAATCGTTATTTTGATATGACGGTTTCTCTTGTGGTATTCATCGGCGCATTTGTTTCCATACAATATGACATTATTTGGCAAATCATTCTGCCAGTTATATTCTTAATGGGCGGCCTTTATGTCATCTTGAAAGAATTCTTCACGCCTAAAAGAGTGTATGAAGATGAAAAAGAAGAAGATCTAAATGAAGAGATGGAAGAAAAATAATCTTCATCTTTAGTCATTTTTTGCCATTTTGATACTTTTTTAGTTATTTCTGTAAAAAAATTCCTGGTATCAATATATTATTTGCTCATTAGTAAAAAAATAAGGAGTAATAACATGCCCAGAGTCAAAACAGCCATCGCACTACAACCCCCTGCTATTGAATATGTCATCGAAACTAGAGCGCAAAGAAGAAAAAGACTGCAAGAAGAACGTACAAAACAAGTTGCGCAACCAGCTGTTGCAGCAAGTGCAAGAGCAGCATCGCCTACTGCTACTGAACCTTCTGCGGCTGTAGTCAGTGCAATAAAAGCTAGCGCGAAAAGAAGAGAATTAGAACGTCAAGAAACACCTCCTTCTGAAGAGGGTGAGCATGCAGTTGCAGCACCAACAACAGTGAGACGAGGTGTTCATTTTCATCCAAAGACAGTAGAAAGACGAAAGGTTGATACTCCCCATCCCATCGTATTTGGTATTACTCCCGGTCATACACCAAGATTAGGCAGACTAAGTGCTATCAGCTCAGCGCGCACCTATTTAGGACATACACAAACTCCGGGATTCACGCCACCTGCTGTTTCTATTTTGGATGCATCAAGAGTAACTGTACGAACTCAAGATACACGTGCAGCAGCATTGGGTATGACTCCTAGAACTTTAGGATTCACTCCTGCGAGGACACCCAGACCCCCCAGAGATCCGAGTCCTGTTGCGGATGATGAGTTAACACGAATTGCTGACGCAACAACAGCTATCGTGGATCAATTAAGAGAATTGAATATCAACGACCCCAAAATACAACTGGCAATGCGAATAAGAAGATTTGCAAGAACTGTAGGATCTATTGAATTAGCTAGAGTAGTTATTGCTAATCTCAACCGAGATCAACAACGTGCTTTTATAATTACGGCATTAAGAAGCATGGATGAAGTGGATGCAATAGCTGTTTTAGTAGCTTGTAAAACCCTCGTCGGAAAAGTCATATCAAATCGTTTAGGTTAAAACCAACATTATGGTAAAGCTGTCAAAATTTTTGGCAGCCTTTTTATTTATTGAAAACTTGTTCGATTGTTTGAGAAATGCTTGTGTTTTGTGCTTTTCCTTGTGACAAGAAAAAAAAGCAAAAAATAATTCCTAATCCTATTACTTTTAAGATTTGCATGCTCTCTCCTAAGTTAAAAAGGCCTCGCCCTTTTCCCTTAGTAAAAGAAAATAATTTTTTTTTCAATAATTAATTTGCATGGCTTTCTTAACTTCTAATAATGTTTGACTTGCAACATCCTTAGCAATAAGTGTGCCTTTTTTGATAATATCCCAAACGTGATCAGGATTTTTCTCTAATTCTCTGCGTTTGGTGCGAATGGGAGAAAGAAAGCTTTGCAACATTTCAATGAGATACTTCTTTACGAGCATATCACCAAGGCCTCCTCTTTGATAATGCGCTTTCATCTCGGCTACTTTTTCTTGATCTTGAGCAAAGATATCCAAATAAGTAAATACGGGATTGCCCTCTACTTTTCCAGGATCTTCCACACGTAAGTGATTGGGATCGGTGTACATTTTTTTCACTTTTTTAACTATAGTATCCTCATCATCGGAAAGATAAATGGCATTATTGAGTGTTTTACTCATTTTGGCTTCGCCATCTATTCCTGGCAACCTCGAGATTTTAGGAACTAACGCTTTGGGTTCTACCAATACTCCAGCTTTGTAGGTTCTATTGAATTTTCTCACTACTTCTACGGTTTGCTCTAACATAGGCAACTGATCTTCTCCCACAGGAACTAGATCTGCTTTAAAAGCAGTGATATCTGCCGCCTGAGAAATTGGATATACCATAAATCCGGCAGGCACATTATCTTCAAAATGTTTTTGCCTAATCTCTTGTTTTACCGTTGGATTATGTTTGAGTCGGTTCCAGGTAACCAAGTTAAGATAATAAACAGTGAGCTCAAAAAGAGCCGGGACTTGCGACTGAATAAAAATAGTAGTTACATTAGGATCAATCCCTATGGATAAATAATCTACTGTGACCTGAAAAATATTTTCTTTTAGGATTTGGGGCTCTTCTGCATGATCGGTTAGTGCCTGTGCATCGGCGATCATAATATATTGTTTATAGTCATGCTGCAATAATACCCGATTGGCTAGCGAGCCTACATAATGGCCTAAATGTAAGGGGCCTGTAGGTCTGTCTCCAGTTAAAATAATTTTTTTAGACATCTGTTTTCCTAACTTTCTCTTCTATTTTTCAGTAAAGGAATTTTTTTTTAAAGCTTTTCGCTTTACAGAAGATAAAAACTCCATTAATTTTGAATCCAACATTAGGCGATCTAATCGAACAATGCAAGAAAACAAGCTAGGAAGATACGAAATTTTAGATATAATAGCCACCGGAGGTATGGGAGAAATCCTACTGGCCTACGACCCCGCTTGTTCTAGAAAAATAGCCATAAAAAAGATTAAAGATGAATTGATGGAAAAACCATCAATTCCCCAACGCTTTTTTAAAGAAGCAAAAATCGCCAGCCAGCTGATCCATCCCTCCATATTACCTATTTACTCCATCCATGATGAAGACACCCCCTACTATACAATGCCATATATAGAAGGTAAGACGCTTAAACAGTTGATTGAAGATGCAAAAACAAGATTGCAGGCAGGGCTTGTCGTATTGGCCGAACATAGTATTATGGCCTTTATGCATCTTTTTTTAGCTATCTGTGAAGGGGTCGCTTATGTACATGAAAAAAATATTTTACATAGAGATCTAAAACCAGAAAATATATTGACAGGTAAGTTTGGTGAAGTATTTATTTTAGATTGGGGAATTGCAACAATCGTTGGTGAAAAAGACGCTGATCACTCAATCGATCTAAAAGATATTGATTACGCACTTACCAAGCCAGGAAAAATAGCCGGCACCCTATCACATCTAGCTCCTGAAAGAGCTTTTAGCAAACCCGCTTCTGTTCAAACGGATATCTATGCTTTAGGAGTTATTCTCTACCAGATACTAACCTTAATAATGCCTTTTAAAAGAAAAGATCTTAAAACTTTTAAAAAGACAGCCATAAAAGAACAACTAAAAGATCCTATAGAAATAGCCCCTTTAAGAGAAATCCCATTTGAACTGAGCGCTATCACTAAAAGATGTTTATCTTTCTACCCGGAAGATCGATACACAAATGTTAAAGCACTGATTCATGACATTAAAACCTATATAGAGGGAAGACCTAAATGGATCCATCTACATAATCTTAACATGAATCGCATACAAGATTGGGAATTTCAAGAAAATGTATTTCTAGCCAAAAACGTCGCTATTACCAGACACATGGAAAGCACCGATTGGTTCACCATGATGGTTTCTAAAAATCTTTATCAAGGAAATCTGAAACTCAGCACAAAGATCCGTTTTAATGAACACTGTCAAGGTATTGGGTTCTTATTTTGTCTTCCTGAAGTAAAATCAATCGATGAAGGATATTGTTTTTGGATATCCCCTAAAAAACAAACGTCAAAATTGCTAAAAGCATTTGTAGGCATCAAAGATCTTTCTTTTTTACAAATCGAACCCAATAAAACGTATCGTCTTTCAATCGAAAAAGTAGATCATCATCTGTATTTATATTTAGATGAGTGTTATCTATTTTCATTTAATACTTATCTACCCATAAAAGGACAGAAAATCGGTCTTCTTATTCAAGATGCACATTTTGCCTTAGATAATCTGGAAATTTTTACTAATACCACTAACCTTATGGTCAGTTGCTTATCCATCCCTGATAATTTTTTTCAAAAAAATCAATTCGATAATGCCATAGAAGAATATCGAAAAATTTCCTATTCATTTCCTGGAAGGACAGAGCGTTCTGAAGCAATTTTCCGAACAGGATTAACTCTTGTTGAAAAAGCAAAGACAACAAGAAAAATCAAAGAAAAAATCAAATTATTTAATGAAGCGCTAGATGAGTTTTCTAGATTACACAAAAGCTTTTATGAACCTTTGGAGTATTTGGGAAAATCTATTGTTTATGCCACACAAAAAGAGTTTGAAGAAGAAAGCAAATGTCTAGAATTAGCGCTTAGAAAATTTGCTCATCACCCACTGCTAGAACAATTGCATGAACATATCATTTATCGCTGTCATGAAAGCTCTTCGGATGATCGTTTAGCCACCTATTATTTGATTTGGATTGCACTTAGATTCATTCCACAATTTATCTCTCATTTTGATATTAAAAAGCTTTTAGAAAATCTGATTGCTCATTGGGAAATTTTACCCTATTTCCCCGAACAGTCTTTTATCTTTTTCGATAATGATCATCTATTGATAGAACTCGCTTACCGCCTTGAAAAAATTCCTTCTATTTTGGAAATGATTCAGCTTAATGCACATAATACAAAACGTTTTCATCTGTTTTATAAATTGTTGATTTTGCTGCAACTAAAAGCAAATAAAGAAGTAAAAAAACTTCTAAAACAGTCCACAACTATTCAAGCATTAGAGCCGATAGAAGTCGAGTTATTAACCTTAGCTCTCGATACCACAAAAAACTGCAAGCAAGTCATAGAAAAACTTTGTAGCACTCCTTTAGAAACCTGGAATGAAAAACATCGCTCATTAATCTTCTATTATCTTGAGTGCGCCTTAGAACATGATGCCGTTGATGAAGGTTTAGCGATATGTTGTCATTTTGATAAAGCAGACTTTGCAGAAAAACGTATATTTTTTGATCGTTATTTTCTTCATTTACTGCTTTTGAAAAAAGATCTTGTAGGAGCCAAAAATATTATTGAAAAGTTTCCTACCTCTACATATTACAATGAGAGCTTTCCATTACATGATTTGTATGGGTGTTATCTACTACTCAGCAATGAAACGGAAAAAGCCAATGCCTTTTTCCAAAACACACTCGATAAACCTCATCCTTTCTCAGATTCTCTTCTCAGCTATTTCTTTTCAAAAAAAATGACTCCTAAAGCCTTCAACCGTTGGCAAAAAGAAGCTTTTTCATGGGAAAGAAAAAAATTGAATCTTATGAAAAAATTATATGCAAACTGCATAAACAAAAATAGCTAACATCAAATAAACATTTTCCACTTTTGACTTTGTAATGAGCTTTTTGGTATTCTTGGGTCAACTATCTAGTATATTTTATGAACGACAAAAATAAAGCTTACTCCCCCCATGAAGTTGAAGAAAAATGGTACAGCTTTTGGCAACAAAATCATTTTTTTAAAGCTGATAATCTATCAAAGAAAAAGAGTTATTGCATCGTCCTTCCCCCTCCCAATGTAACAGGTTCACTACACATGGGTCATGCTCTTGTTGATGCGATACAAGACATACTCATCCGCACCAAACGCATGCAAGGATATGAAACACTCTGGGTACCAGGCACAGACCATGCAGGCATATCTACTCAAACCGTCGTTGAAAAACATCTAATTAAACAAACCGGCAAACGCAGAAAAGATTTCGAAAGAGAAGAGTTTTTAGCACATATCTGGAAATGGAAAGCAGATAAAGAAAATCGTATTCTTACTCAGCTAAAAAAATTAGGGTGTAGCTGCGACTGGTCCCGTTTGCGCTTCACCATGGATGAAAAGAATAATAAAGCTGTGCGTCATGTTTTTAAAAAAATGTATGATGATGGCTTGATCTATCAGGGAGATTATTTGGTCAATTGGGATCCTGTCACCCAAACAGCTTTAGCTGATGATGAGGTGGAATATGAAGAAAAAGCTTCTTCGCTTTGGTATTTCCGTTACCCCGTAGAAAATCATAATGAATATATTGTTATCGCAACCACTAGACCAGAAACTATGCTTGGAGATACTGCTGTTGCCGTAAATCCAAAAGATTTGCGCTATACTCATCTCATTGGGAAAAAAATTCTTCTGCCTCTTACCGACCGAAAAATCCCTATTATAGCTGATCCTTTTGTAGATATTGAATTTGGAACAGGCGCAGTAAAAATAACTCCTGCACATGATGTCAATGATTACGAAATGGCGCTGAGACATAATCTTGCTATGATCAACATCATGACACCGGAAGGATCAATTAATGAAGAAGCCCCGGCATTTGAGGGGCTTTCCATGTTCGATGCAAGACAGGCTGTTGTCAAAGAGATGAAAAAGCTCGATCTTATCGAAAAAATCGAACCCTATACGCTTAGAGTCGGCGTCTCCTACCGTTCAAAAGCAGTGATTGAGCCTTATCTTTCCAAGCAATGGTTTGTCAATATGAACCAGTTTAAACCAAAGCTTTTACAACTTGTTAAAGAAGATAAGGTAGCTTTAATCCCAAAACATTGGAAAGAGGTTTATTTTCATTGGATTGAGAATCTGCGAGATTGGTGTATTTCGCGTCAGCTATGGTGGGGACACCGTATTCCTATCTGGTATAATAAAGAAGACCCATCAAAGATCATCTGCTACGATGGGGATGATGAACCTTTAGAAGTGCAAAAAAATCCAAGCGCCTGGCAACAAGATGAAGATGTCTTAGATACATGGTTTTCTTCTGCCCTTTGGCCTTTTAGTACATTAGGCTGGCCAGAAAAATCTGCTGATCTATCAAAATTTTTCCCTACTTCTGTATTGGTAACTGGACATGACATTTTATTTTTCTGGGTAGCTCGTATGATTTTGATGAGTGAATATGTATTGAAAAATGTGCCTTTTCATCAAGCCTTCATGCATGGTTTAATCTATGGAAAATCTTACTGGCGAGAAGATAATGGTACCGTTCACTATGTCCCTCATGAAGAAAAGCTATCTTATGATATGGGAAAACCAATTCCTGCAGACGTATTTTCTAAATGGGAAAAGATGTCGAAGTCTAAAGGCAATGTTATTGACCCATTAGAAATTATTGAAAGTTTTGGCACCGACGCGCTACGTTTTGCTTTGTGTTCTAGCATTACTTTTGCAAGACAAATCGATCTCGATAGACGCAAGTTTGAAGAATTCAAAAATTTTTCTAACAAGATATGGAATGCCGCCCGTTTTGTACTTTCTCACGTAAACAGTGAAGAAATGCCCAGCCTAACTAAAGAAAGATTAGAAAAAGGCTTAGACTTTTCGCAGCTCCAATTAGAAGACAGGTGGATCTTGTCCAAGTTAAATCAAGTGATTAAAGAAACGTTAGAAAATCTAGAAAATTATGCCTTTGATAAACTGGCTATGCGCATCTATCACTTTTTCTGGAATGATTTTTGTTCAAATTATTTAGAACTGATAAAACCCTCTCTTTTCGGCAAAATGGGATCTCAAGAGCTTAGAGAAACAAGACAAATATTATTGGTAGTTTTGTTAGATCATATTGTTAGACTATTGCATCCTATTGCGCCATTCATAACTGAAGAAATTTTCTCAAAGCTGAAAGAACTCTTTTCTGATCTTAACAGCTCTGCTTGTGATAAGTATACCGCTTCCACGATACATGCTCTGCAAAAAAAGGCCTGTATCGTAGCTCCTTATCCCAAAATTGTTGAACCTAAACACATTGATGAAATGATAGAAAAACAGTTTGGGTTTTTAGAAAAAATTGTTTATTCCATACGCAATATGCGTAGTGAATTAAATATTCCTCTAGGAATGAAAACAGAAGTATTTATTTTAGTTCCGAGCAAAGAAAAAGCTGCCCTTGAGAGCAATATATCCTTTATCTATGCCCTGACTAAAACATCAAATATCCATCTCATTGACCAAGAATCAAAATTTCCCGCTTTGGGCTCGCTTGCTCTGGTTGAGAAAACGAAAATTATGATCCCTCTACCTAACGAATTACTTGATCAAGAAAAATCTCGCTTAAGCAAAGAAAAGGAAAAGTTATTGAAAAGCTTAGAGCAAACTAAACAAAAACTCGATAACCAAGAATTTATCTCTAAGGCTCCAAAAAAAGTCATTGAGAATTTCAAATCTACCTACGAGAAAAGTACACATCAACTTAAAGAAATAGAAGAAAAGTTAAAAAAACTATCCTAAGTTTTACTTAGTTTTGTAATAGGTCCCACTAGTGCCGTGCTTTCTGTTCTAACAACTTTTGCAAGAAGGAGAATTCCAATAAGGTTAGGCAAAGCCATCAGACCATTCATGATATCTGCTATCGGCCACACTACTTCAAGAGAAGCGATAGATCCTAAGAAAACAAAACCCGTAAAGAAAATTCTAAAAATATTTACACCTCTTTCATGGAATAAAAATTCCATGCACTTTTCCCCATAATAGGCCCAACCAAGAATTGTAGAAAAACCAAAAAGAATTAAACCAATCGCTACAATGATGTTTCCAAAAGGAATGGTCTTAGAAAATGCATGCATAACCAAAGGTGCCCCATTCAAAAGAGCCCCCGATGCATTTGTTGTACCTATCACACCTGATACAGCTAGTACCAGTACAGTAATTGTGCATACAAAAAAGCTAGATAGAAACACGCTGCTCATAGATATCAAGGCTTGCTTAGCTGGAGTATCTGTTTTCGCTGCAGCAGAAGCAATGGGCCCACTGCCCAAACCGGCTTCGTTAGAAGAAATCCCCCTAGCGATTCCCATTTGCATGGCATTCATCACACCAATACCGGCAAGTCCTCCAAAAGCAGCTTTCCCATTAAACGCGCTCAGAAAAATCCATTTGAGCCCAACAAGTAGTTTGTCTGCATGAATGATTACGATCCCCAAACCAAAGATAACATATAATAGAGCCATAATAGGCACTAAAAAAGCGTTTACTTTGCCCAGCTTTTTGATCCCACCAAAGATAACTACTGCGGTAAACAATGACAATACAATCCCAATCATATAGGCAGGGATAGGAAAAATATCACGAATAGCATCGCTGATAGACTGCGATTGGATTAAGTTACCTCCACCACAAGCAGCCATAATACCAAAAAAAGCAAAGGCAATACCCAGCCATTTTTGTTTAAGACCGTCTCTTAAATAATACATCGGCCCGCCTTTCATTTCACCTTTAGCATTGCTTAGACGAAATTTAACGGCCAATATACCTTCTGCATATTTGGTTGCCATACCGATTAAAGCCACAACCCACATCCAGAAAATGGCTCCATAGCCCCCAGCCATCACCGCGGTTGCCATACCAGCTATACTACCTATACCGATGGTAGCCGCTAAAGAGGTCATAAGAGATTGAAACTGAGAAATATCCCCTGCATGGGTATCATCATGTTTTGAAAATGCCAATTTTAAAGAAGTAAATAGATAGCGAAATTGGATACCTTTCAAATAAATGGTTAGATATAGGCCTGTGCCTATCAATAAAAAAATTAAACAGTTATCCCACAAAAAACTATCTATCTTATCTAACATATATACCCACCTGGGAACCTTTAGATGGTTCCAAGACAATCATTATAAGAAAAAGCTCAATAAAAGAAAATCCCTCTTCTAAGGCAAAGATAAGCCCATATAATTGAACCTCCCCATGACTAAAGTCAGGGGATTCCAGCAACAGAGCCAAACGGCATACAGCGGAATGGTTGTTGGGCGATTCTATCGCTCTCGAGTCTCGTTCCGAGACCATCTTAGATTACGTAACAAGCAACTAAAACCTAAGACTCACAATACGTCGGGTTGGTTGCCAAACTTGGCTTTCGCCAAGCCGTCTTGTAAGACATTTGCTTTGGCTACATTACCGACTGTAACTTATTGCTAAACATTTTAAGTTCTAGGACTATTAATTGCAAGTGGCTCCTTAACCACATGACTAAAGTCGGGGGATTGCGTCGCGATTTTGTTCAGAAACACAAAACTCAGTGCGAGAATTAATCTCGCTTGTAAAGTTATATGTATGTCGTATTCTTGTACAACTCGGAAGACCAAATACATTAAGAAATCCAACTAAATTCATCGCTTACCTCGCAAATATTTAAAAATGATATATTTTATGAATCTTCACCATAAGTTTCAAAAGACTCTGCTATTTCTTTTGCTAGTTCCTCGGAAATCTCCATGGCTTTCCATGTGAGGTTTCTTACAGCCCCCCCTCCCCTTGTTGCTTCAATTGCCACAATCTGATCAAATGCATATACCGCTACTACATTCACTTTTGTCCATTTATCGATACAGGCAATGAGATACTGTCCTTTAGGAAGGATCGGCCAATACTTTGGTCGCCGAGTTACATCATCAAATATCGCTCTTCGTATATCATCAGAATCAATAATCTTAACTATTGTACTGAGTTGCGCCTCTGTTCCTATTTCTAACATCGGCGAGTCAGAAGAACCCTTTATAAGATTTAAATGTTTGAATAAAGCTGCCATAACCAATGGATCTCTTTCTACACACCCTGCTGCACTACTACCTGCTGCCATAAGTTCCTCCTTATAAAATTTTATTAGTAAATTGAAAATTACCTAATAAGGTTATCACTTATAGATATATTTACAATAGGTTTCCCTTAAGAAAAAGCTGCAAATAATACTTATGACAAAAGCAACAGGCAATACTGTCATAGCCCGTTGAAAATCTGCCAAGGAAAATATAGCCGTTGCCAAATCCACCGACGTTGACATCGTTATCTGCATGAGCCAGCCAAATAAGGGCTGAAATACAAAACCCCCAGCAACCACAAGTCCTGACACTATGCTATTAGCTGTAGCAGTGAACAAAGGTGAATTAAGCTCACAGACTATAGGATAGCCCAAAGACTGAGAACTGGATAAAAAACCCAGTAAAAAAAATAACGTTCCTAGATAAACAAAGTTAGCCATAGGAGCATAGATAATCATCATCACAACGATGAAAGAAAGAATGGCTCCAATAATCATCGGTATTTTTCTTCTCTCTATTTTATCAGAAAGCCATCCAATTGCGGGGCCGCCTAGGATAGCTCCTAAAAATAAAAGCGAATTAATATAACTAGCCTCTTGCTCAGAAAATTTTAATGCATCGGTTAAATATCTAAATCCCCAAAGCGCTCCTAAAATAAAGATAGGAAGATTGATAAAGGAGGTATAAATACCCCCCAGCCAATTAAACCGATTTTTCAGTACTTTTTTAATACTGGTTTTAAATCCGAGATGTTCAACTTCCTCTGCTTGCTCTTTTTCTTCCCAATGTTTTGGCCAATCTTTAATAAAAATACTCATCCATACCCAAAAAACAACTCCAAGAATGGAAAAAATCGTCATCATCATGCGCCAGCCATGTAACTTTGTTAAATATGCCGCCGGAGCTTGGGCAAGAAAGCCACCTAACATAGCAAAAGTAATAATCACTCCGATTACTAAAGCTAGTCGATGAGTGCTAAACCATTTGGAAGCCAATCTCACATTTGCTGTTAAACAAAATGAACCGCTTATACCTGATAAAAAACGAAAAGTACTCGCTACATAAATATCTGTGGAATAGGCAAATCCAAAAAGGCCTATCACACCGCAAGCCATCGCGAAAAGAACAATCTTTTTAGTAGAAAGTCGATCTAATAATAATCCCCCTGGGAAAAGTAGGATGAAATTGGAATAAAAATACATCGAAGACATAAATCCCATTTCAGTAGGACCGATTTGAAAAGTTGCCATTACTTCTTTACTAATCGTGCTCAATATATTCAGAATAAAAAAAGTATAGAAAAAAAGTAGTGATGAAGACATCACTACAAGCCATGACTTGGCCGTATCTAATTTAATAGGAGCATGTTTATGCTTCGTGTCCATAAGATTTTAAAAACTCCCGTATCAATTTAATCAGTTTAGCCGCGCCTAACTTAGCATTTTTTAACGTGTGCTCATGAGAAAGTTCTTCTTTACTAAGTCCTGCCGCTAAATTTGTCACAGAAGAAATCGCTGCTACCTTCATTCCACAATGATCCGCTACGATCACTTCTGGTATCGTTGACATCCCTACTAAATCGGCTCCCATCTTGGTATATGCTTTGATCTCTGCTGGTGTCTCAAAAACAGGGCCTAATGTAGCAAGATACACTCCTTCATGCAAAGATATATTTATATTCTTGGCTGCTTGCTTTAAATATTTTTGCAAGGTGAGATCATATGCGTGCTGCATAGATACAAAACGTGGACCAAACTCTTCATCATTGGGACCTACTAAAGGATTTGTTCCCAAACAATTGATGTGATCGGTGATAAGAACGATTTCTCCTTCTTTAATCTTGGGATTCGTAGAACCAGCAGCATTGGTAATAATTAACTTTTTACAGTTTAGTAAGTCTAAAGTTCTTATCAATATTTTGATCTTTTCAGAACTCGTTCCCTCATATAGATGCACTCTTCCTTTTAAAATAACTACGTCAATTCCCTCTAGTTTACCTAGTATCATAGAACCTTCGTGACCTTTGACTTTGCTAACAGGAAAATCAGGTAGTTCATGGTAGGGAATAATTACTTTGTTTTGCACTTCATCAGCCAAAGCTCCTAGTCCTGAACCTAAGATAAATCCAAATTTTGGGTAAATATTTGGAGCTTTTTCTTTAATAACTTCGATATCTTTTCTTAGCTTATCTTTAAAGGCCATATGTAAATATAAGGTTAATACATCTTCTTTTCTAATAAGCTTTTTGAAAAAAAATGGCTATTAAAAATAAATCTTGTTGGAATAAAAATTTTTTATTTCTATTCTTTGAATAAATGCATAAAATTTCGGAGAGTTTGTAATGAATTGGCGTTTAATAATTGTAATTTTCAGTATGCTATTCACTAGCGTCTTTGCTCATGAAGAAGAATTCATTCCTATTTCGGATGAAGGATTAATCCTACCGCAAACAGCAGAAATAAAACCTACAACAGCAGCTACTACTGATGAACAAATGCCAGCCATGCCACAAGAGCAAGGATATCCATTAAAAGCCCCATACGAAATGGGTTATAGTCTTCCTGCCAGAATTGATGTACAAGGCAGCTGGGATCTTTATCTAGTCACTAATTTTATCTACTGGCAACCTAAACAACAAAACATGAGTTATTCACAGTTAACTTATAGTAGTTATGCTAATGACCGCGCAGAAGATTTTGATCTTTCTTATCATTATCAACCCGGATTGCAAGTAGGTCTTGGAACAAACTTACCTCATGATGACTGGAACTTATTTTTTCAGTATACTTGGCTCAACGTAAATCATAGTGAAGCTAAAGGTATTGCAAATGGCAATACTTTAGTAAATTTTTGGTTAGCTGCCTCCAACGCTAATGCGGCAAGTACATCTAGAGTCACGGCACACTGGAGACTTTCTACGCACCTCATGGATTTGGTTATAACACGTCCCTACTATCAGGGCAAATATGTAATTATTAAACCTTATGCTGGACTTCGCTCAGCTCTTCTAGATCAAAAATATCATCTCAAATATACCATTTCTGGTTATGAGATCCCTTCTTTTTTCAAACAGGATACTTGGGCAATTGGACCACGACTAGGCCTTGACAGCTCCTGCTTATTGGGTTGTGGCTTTGCTATTAATGCTGGCGCTGCTTATAACTTGCTATATCAACATTTTACGGTAAATGAAACGCAAGCTAATAGTGGTAATCCTAGTATTCTTTTCATAAAAATTAGAAAAGGATTAAGCCAACTCACTTCTAACCCTCAAGCTTATTTAGCACTTGGTTGGGGGTCTTATTTTGATGAGCAGTACTGGCATTTTCATTTAGATTTGAGATATGATTTCCAAGTATTCTTTGATCAAAATCAAATGAAAAGCTTACTCTCTAGTACATCAAACCCACAGGTAGCTGATAAAGTGGGTAATTTATTTTATCAAGGATTAACAGTAAGTGTTAGATTCGATTTCTAACCTTCTCAAAAAGGATAATTTCTTGAGTTAGTCCCATCTTTCTAGCGATTCTAGTAACCCTTGTTTCTAAATCAGCACGTTTGAACCTCTCCATGACTAAAGTCAGGGGATTCCAGCAACAGAGCCAAACGGCATACAGCGGAATGGTTGTTGGGCGATTCTACCGCTCTCGAGTCTCGTTCCGAGACCATCTTAGATTACGTAACAAGCAACTAAAACCTAAGACTCACAATACGTCGGGTTGGTTGCCAAACTTGGCTTTCGCCAAGCCGTCTTGTAAGACATTTGCTTTGGCTACATTACCGACTGTAACTTATTGCTAAACATTTTAAGTTCTAGGACTATTAATTGCAAGTGGCTCCTTAACCCCATGACTAAAGTCGGGGGATTGCGTCGCGATTTTGTTCATCGCAGAAAGTGCTCTGCGTTCTCTACCTGATCTTATATCTAATTCTTCTTTCCAAACTTTTTTACATCACCACAAAATTGACTAAGGCCGGTATAATTTAAAAAGCTGCTAGCATATTCATATAATCCCATAGAACCTCTTTATTAAAACAAACAGAATAATCGTAAAAAAAATTTTAATTAAATTTAATTAGATCAGCCCATAATTGATGTTTCCATACAGAAACCTCTTGGCCTTCTTCATCAGTTACCACGATTTTGTAGGTTAAGACATCTCGGGCAAGTTCATCTTTCTTATTAGGAAAGAAACAATCTTTTACTCCTCTTTTATATAAGACAGGATAAGAAAGGATCGATTCCTCGTTATCCCAAAACCTTACGGTGATATCCAAAGAAAGATTTTTTTTGAATAGGCTATAGGGAAAATCCCAGCTAATGATTAGACTCTCCCCAACGGGAGGATCTTCCTGTCTTGGATCGGGAGTATGCACATGGGAGCTAGCGAGATAATCTTTATTGATGTAATGCTTTTGGACATATAAATAGTTCTGAGAACAAGAACAAAAAAGAAAAAGCATTGCTATTGATACGATTTGTCTCACAAAAACTCGCTTGATTTTAGCCACTATTCAACATAACATGTTTGAAGCAAAACAGACTATCTCTTTTTATGATAAAACCCAGCATTACAGCTGCCATATTTACTAAAGACAAAAAACAAGTTCTGCTTATAAAACGAAGAGATGTTCCTGTATGGGTACTGCCTGGTGGTGGAATGGAAATGAATGAATCACCTGAAGAAGCGATTATTCGTGAGGTAAAAGAAGAAACAGGATTTGATGTATCTATTACAAGAAAGGTTGGAGTTTATCATCCTATCAATCGTTTAGCCAAGCTAACCTACCTATATGAATGTGAAATATATGATGGTAGCGCATCGAATAGTGACGAGACAAAAGATGTCAGGTTTTTCCCTTTGACGGCTCTCCCAAAATACCTGCCTCCTCCGTACGAAGTATGGATTGATGATGCAAAAAAAAATCTGCCTCAAATTTTAGAAAAAAAACTGACTTCAGTGAATTATTTTTCATTTTTTAAACATCTTTTTTTTCATCCCATTTTGGTCATAAGATTTTTATTATCAAGAGCTGGGCTTTCGATTAATTCTCGTTAAAAAAAAAAATCTGGAAAATAAATCTAAAAAACAATATCTAGTAAGTTAGAAGTTAATAAAACACAATATATTGTAGTCGGCTGTAATATGCTGGCCAAGTTTAATCCTATAACATGGAGGCCATTTCATGGAAACTACCCTAAAAAATTCTGAACAAAAAATCCAAAAAATCACACAAATAATAAAGCGTAATAAAAAAATTGTTTTGTTTGATCCGAAAAAGATTACAGATGCGATAGAAAAAGCGGGTAGAGAAACCAAAGAATTTGATCGTCAAACAGCACAAAGGTTAACCATCCGTGTGCTACACCTTTTACACCAAACTGCTACTGATCACATCCCCAATGTTGAAGAAATCCAAGATTTAGTCGAAGAGGTGCTCATTGCTTCCACCTTTAGAAAAACTGCAAAAGCGTACATCATCTATCGCGATCAACATGCTAAAATTCGTGAAATGGCCTCCCAATCCCAACTGAGTTTAATCCAACAATACCTGGATAAACTCGATTGGCAAGTCAAAGAAAATTCTAATATGTCTTACTCATTGCAAGGTATGCATAATTATATTTCTTCTGAAGTGAGTAAGTTATATTGGCTTAATAAAATCTATCCTCCTCATATCAAAAAAGCGCATCTTGAAGGTGATTTCCATATCCATGACCTGGGCATTTTATCTGTCTATTGTGTGGGGTGGGACTTGCAAGATCTATTAATGCATGGATTTCAAGGTGCGGTTGGTAAGGTCCAGAGTGCTCCTGCAAAACATTTTAGGAGCGCTCTTGGCCAAATCGTGAATTTCTTCTACACCATGCAAGGAGAAGCAGCTGGGGCTCAAGCCTTTTCTAATTTTGATACTCTTTTAGCTCCGTTTATTCGCTATGACAAATTGGATTATACCCAAGTCAAACAAGCAATGCAGGAGTTTATTTTTAATATTAATGTTCCAACTAGAGTCGGGTTTCAAACACCCTTTACAAATATAACTATGGACCTCAAACCTGCTGAAATCTATGCCGATACTCCAGTAATCATTGGAGGAAATCCACAAAAAGAAACCTATAAAGAATTCCAAGAAGAAATGGATATGCTCAATAAAGCCTTTTGGGAAGTGATGATGCAAGGTGATGCTAAAGGTAGAGTCTTTACGTTTCCTATTCCAACTTATAACATGACCAAAGATTTTGATTGGGATAATCCAAACTACGAGCTCCTTTGGCAAGTCACCGGTAAATATGGCATTCCCTACTTTGCTAATTTTATCAATTCAGATATGGATCCTAAAGATGCTAGATCTATGTGCTGTCGACTACGACTAGACACAAAACAACTAGCCTATCGTGGCGGAGGACTTTTTGGTTCCAATCCCCTCACTGGATCCATTGGAGTCGTTACAATTAATCTGCCTCGTATTGGCTATTTAGCAAAAGATGAAAACGAATTCTTCTCATTGCTAGAAGAAAAAATGGAGCTCGCTAAAGAGAGTTTAGAGATTAAAAGAAAAATCATAGAAAAATATATGGATATGGGGCTGTATCCTTATTCTAAATATTATCTAAGACAGATCAAAGAGCGTTTTGATTGTTATTGGAAAAACCATTTTTCTACCATTGGCCTGATCGGTATGAATGAAGCGATATATAATCTTTTGCAAACAACAATTAACTCAGAAGTTGGAAAAACGTTTTCTTTAAGAGTTATGGATTTCATGAGAGAAAAGATTACAAAGTATCAAGAACAAACCAATAACAACTATAATCTAGAAGCCACGCCTGGAGAAGGCACTACTTATAGATTAGCGCTTCTTGATAAAAAGCACTATCCAGACATTCTTTGTGCCAGTGATATTATTGATAAAGCGCCAGAGGTCAAAAAACCATATTATACAAATTCTACACATCTGCCTGTGCACAGTACAGATGATGCATTTGAAGCGTTGGATCATCAAGATGCCCTTCAAACGAAATATACGGGCGGTACCGTATTACATCTATTTTTAGGAGAAAGTATCAATGAGCCCCAAAGTGTAAAAAACTTTGTGCATAAAGTTTGTCAGCAATATCATCTGCCTTACATATCTATTACACCTACATTTAGCATTTGTCCGAATCATGGATACATCCATGGTGAAGAACATGTTTGTTCCCAGTGTGATGCCCTATGCGAGGTCTATTCAAGAGTTGTGGGATATTTACGTCCTGTTTCTCAATGGAACGATGGTAAGGTATGTGAGTTTCATCAAAGAACAACATATAACGGGCCACAGGCATGTTAATTGGAGGGCTGCAAAAACTCTCACTTATTGATTACCCGGGAAAAGTAGCTACAGTTGTCTTTACACAAGGCTGCTTTTTCCGTTGTCATTTTTGTCATAACCCTTCTTTAGTTCTGCCAGAAAAGTTTGAAAAGCCTATTCCTGAAGAGAGATTTTTTGACTTTCTTGATAATCGGAAAAACAAATTAGACGGCGTAGTAATCACAGGTGGAGAGCCCACGATTCATCAGGATCTTTCTTCCTTTATTGAAAAGATTAAAAAACGTGATTTTTTAGTGAAGCTAGATTCAGCCGGAATTTTTCCTGATAGAATTGAGACTCTATTGAACCGAAAACTCATCGATTACATTGCAATGGATGTAAAAGCTCCTTTAAACAAATATGAAAAAGTCACGGGAAAAGCACCTCCTAAACATGCTATCGAAAAAAGTATTAGCCTCATAAAAAATTCCGGTATTGATTATGAGTTTCGAACCACGATATTAAATGAACTACACACACCGGATGATATTATGGAAATATTAAAATTAGTTAGCGGCAGTAAACGCTATATTCTACAAGCATTTCGCCCAAATGACACGGTTAATGAAAAGTTTTCTAATGCTACTACTTTTACAAACGAAACCTTTCAAAAATTACAAAAACAAGCAGAAAAATATGTAGATATCTGCTTAGTACGATAAACTTATCTTACAGACTCTTCTAAAAATGTTTCTAGCTGAGTAATAGACTTGTCTAATTCTTCATTTGTAAATACGTGTGTGCCTTTTGGTAACTCACATACTTTGGGATTAGGAAGATTTTCAGCATATTTTTTGTAAGATGAAGGATGTAACAACCTATCTTGCTTCCCATAGATAAGAAGTGTTCTTGTCTGAATTTTTCTGAGTGTTTCATCTAAGGGAACCGATGTCCACAAATCTTTAAAAGCTCTTTCATAAAAAGGTCTTTTTTGAGTCATATATGATAATAGACAGTGTTTAGAAAAGGTTCCCATTTTAAGTGCTCTTCCTGTCAAATAATGAGAGAGTTCATCAAGATCAGCTATAGATTCAGGAAAAAATAAATTTTTCCCCTGATCTACCAAAGCAAAAAACTCGCTTTTCTCATCAAAACCCACTCCCAAAGGATTTATCAACGATAAACTCAATAAATGCTCAGGATATTTTGACGCATAAATTGCACATAATCCTCCTCCCATGGAAGATCCCACTAAATGAAATTTTTTTAAGTCCAGTTTATGTACAAATTTTTCAATATGATCGGCTACAGATTGCAAATTAAATTTTAAAGATTCGGGTAAAGAGCTGCCTCCATGTCCTGGTAAATCAATAGCTATGACATGATATTTACCAATTAGCTTTTTGATATAGGTGGTCCAGCTAGCTTTTTCCGCTTGAAACCCATGCACTAATAAAACTGTGGGGCCCTTGCCCCCTTCAACATATTCTAAATAATCATTCTCTATATGGATGGTATTAGTTCTAAGGCCTAAATCATAAAAAGTTTTTTTCTGAATAACTCGATGGATCAATTGAGGAGAAAAAATGCTTAAAGAAACGACCAGCCCAGAGATAGCTACAAAACTGCTTAAAATTATTAATCCTATCTTTTTTATTCTATTCATGAAAAAGCCATCATTTATTGTTTTATAAGCCAATAAATGATGGCATGACCTTGATAAAACTTCAAATTAAATTGATAAATTATTCTGCAGATTCCGTCTGAGCAAGAAGTTTTTCTAACGCTTCTTTTAACTGACCTCTTCTAGCCGGTTTTAAATAAGTTGCTTGAAAGGGTTCCGCCTCAGGGCCTACTAATGGGCTAGAGCTAAATCCAAAAAGAGGAATAGCAAACCGTTTTCCACCTAATTTTCTTGCTGTTTCGACGCCAGTTTGACAAGGCATCTCATTGTCTAACACCGCAGCTACAAATTGATAGCAACCAGCCTCTATTACTTTTCTTGCTTCAGATTCATAAGAAATGCTTTCAAAGGCATCAAGACCTCTTAATGCTAATTCTGCATTTATGCCATCTTGAACATAAATGATTTCAATATTATGGTTCTCACTCCAACGGCCAACAGAAAAAAGTCTATTAATCGTCATACGCATACTTAATGTATCATCAGCCACTAAAATAGCTTTTCGAATGGTTGGCAGAACTGCTCCAGGGACTACAACAACCCGATCAGCTCTGGAGGATATCGCGGGACTCATGCTTGCTGATACAACTCCAGCCGTATAAGTACTGAAAGCTGGCGCAGCGACAGCTGATCCCCCAACCTCTGCTGGTTGACTTACTTCATCCGCGCTCTTAGCACTCTCCGTTCTCACTATTTCTACGGCATCGTATACTGGGGTTTCTCGTGTGACAGGTGATGACATAGTATTTATATCGACACCTCTACAACAACTAAAAATCGGACAACACATAGTTCGTTACCTGTGATTATTAAAATTAAATTTATTATATCTATATAATTATAGTAAAAAAATGTTTTAAAATCAAGAGGTTATAGCTTTATTCTTTAAAAAAATTACTATAGTTCATATATTAAATTACAGATAGGAAAAATAGGTTTTTATCATGAAAGTTATTCATACTTATTGGGTTATGATATTAGTCCTTCCCTTGTTATCTTTTTTAGGATTAGAAAAACTCTGGGAAAAGAAAACAACTTATATATATTCTGAAGTCACTGGAAATAAAGAAGTTACAACAACATGGACCGTTGAAAAAAAAGGTAAGGTGCTCGTTATCAGCGGGATAGATAAAAATAGCAAGACTTATCTTACCATGGATAACAACTACCAACTGCAAAACTATCAGTTTATTACTACTGATGGACAATCAAATTATACGATCACTAGAAAGGACTCTCAGCTAATCTGCTCCGGAACTGTGAAAGGCCAAACCATGCAAAGAACACAAAATATAGGCAATAAAAACTGGATTCAACAGTTTGGATTTGGTTTGAGAAAATTTGCTATGTCAAAAGAACGTAATGTAACCTTTATCTCAGTAAACCCTAAGGATTTTAGTACAAATACTCTTATCGCCAAAAAAAATCAAATCACTCATTTAAAAATTGGCAATACACTCTACCATGCAGAAAAAATGATTATTACCCTAACCGGTTTTGAATCCTTATTTTGGAAAGCAGAGATCTGGTTTAATCCCGATGATGGTACATTCTTGCAATATAGCGGTAATGAAGGTCCCAATACACCGACCACCACAATACGATTTGAATCGGAGAAAAAGTAATTACCACCACGAAGTAACTTTACGTATCCAAAAGGTCTGATCCCCTCTAAATACGTTCATGCCTTTAATATTATCATCCGAATCTAAAACGAATTGTACTTGTACATCCATCACTTTTAAGAAAAATCGAGTCTGGCTTTCAGGATAAAGTACAACTGCAGGATGTCCACTAAGTTTTCCCATCAGCTGATCCCCTTCACGCCATAGATAACAGGTCAACCCAGTAAAATGACGATAAGTACCCACGTATCGATCTAATATTAATGGATCTAATACAATGTCCTCTTCATCTTCATCAATAGGAAAACTACTATCCAATAAATGTTTGCCTACAGAATCAAAGTTAGCTCCACTGTTAGTTAATAGAACAACTCCCTTTTTCTTTTCAGGAATAAACCCCATATAAGCATGGTACCCTCCCGTTTGCCCATTATGCCAAATAATGGTCCCTTTTTCTGTAGGATTAACATGCCATCCTGCTGCCATCTGACTGCCATGTTCAGATTCAGCACGGATCACTTTATGAGTTTTAGCAAAGCTTTTGACAATCGGTTGGTCCACAAGTCCCATATGAGCTGATAAAAACTTACTTAAATCACGGATGGTGGACCTCAACGCCCCTGCTCCTTCTATCGAAGGTAAATCCCAATTAGGCACTTCATCTTTTCCAATGTGTCCTCTAGCAAATCGTTGTTTTTGTTCAAGGTCCATGACAATACATGTGTCTTTCATGCCCAATTTCTGGGAAATATGTTCTTTGATTAATTCTTCATAAGGTTTTTTACATTTCAATTCCATAATATGTCCTAAAAGACCTATGCCTAAGTTCGAATAGTCATATTTGGTGCCTGGCATATACTTTAATTTGGCAGTATTTAAATATTCATAAAGAAGAGCTGAACTGTAATCCTTTGCAGGGTTCTGCATATCTGTCATCTTGCAATTATCAGGCATATAGGGCAATGCCGCTGTATGCACGGCTAAATCTTCCAGATAAATTGTTCTACCTTCAAATTCAGGACTTTTTACATTTGTAGGTAAATGCTTTTGCAAAGGATCTTTCCAGCAAAACAGTTTTTGATCGATCAAAATTTGCATCAAAGAAGTTGTGAAAACTTTGCTAATAGAACCCACATCGAATATCGTGTCTTCTGTCACCTGCAGTGCCGCATGAGCATGAGGTTTACCCATGGCGTAGAAAGTCATTTTGCCATTTTCGATAATAATTGCCGAAAGTCCTAATGTTTTTTCATTATCAATACATTCTTGTAAAACCTTTTCTACATGAGGATCGTTTGCTATTAAACACAAAGGTAAAATAAGCAAAATCAAAGAAATAAAGATTTTTCTCATAAGTGATAATGCCACTGGCCTAAGGCCGTTTTTTCAAAACGGAAAGAATTTAGCGAAAAAAAAATATTATGACAAGAAAAGTCTTTAAGAAAACTTAACAATTCATATTAATGATGCTAACGTTTTTTTCTTTTATTTCTGGAAAATTCCGAGTAAAAGTCTTTTATCAATGAACTGATATGACTTCCAATTTGAGAATAACATTCAAAAGGTAGATTAGCCAAAGATACACGCAAAGACCATTTTGGCCCCGCAAAACCTTCTCCAGGAAGACATACTACTCCATAATCTCCAGCTAATCGAAATAAAAATTCTAATGGCTGTATATGGTCTTTAAGATGTTTAGCAAAAGCTTTACCATGTTTTTTCTCTGCCATTTCTAAAATATTTAACATTGTATAATAGTATGTATGGCCTTTCTTAGCAGGTGCAGGCATTTTTAAATACTTATACAGATCTCTGATTCTTTCAGTTAAAATTTTATGGATTGCTTTTTTATAAATTTGTTTTTTGTCCATAAGCTCAAATAAAGAAAAGAAAACCATTGCAGCTTGTTGAGGACAAGACAACCCAGAAGTATGTGCTAAAGCAGGCTCTCGGCTATCAATCATCAATCGATCAATGAACTTAATATGATCCGGATCGACATCAACTGTGCTATAGCAATCTCTTAGCATTTTTTTATCTTTAGCAGGTAGTTTTGCTATCTTTTTATCCATAATATTATTTTCTCGAAGCATGATAGCTCCCAAACGCCAGCCGGTCACACCAAAATATTTAGAATAGGAATAAACACATAAGGTATTTTCAGGAATGTATTTGATAAGTGAATCAAACTCATCTACAAATGTGGAATATACCGTATCTGTGATGATAATCAGATCCTTTCTTTTAGTTTTGATTAAATTAGCGATTTTTTTGATCGTATGCTTATGCAACGCTACTGAAGTAGGATTCGTAGGATTAACTAAATACAATGCCTTGACACTCTTGTCTTCGAGTTTTTTCAGCTCTTCATCCGGGATTTGCCAATCTAACTTTTCATCGCCTTTTACTAAGATCTCTACCAAGTTGTATTCTTTGAGGTGTGGAATTTCTAAATAGGGAGAAAAGATGGGAGATATAATTGCAATATGATCTCTTGCTTTGAGAAGCTGATTTCTTTTCAATGATCTAAAGATATAAATCATGGCTGCCGTAGCCCCTTCTGTAGCAAACAAATCAAACTTTCCTTTTGGCAACTGGTGATCGTAGCACAAGATTTTTTCTATGTACTTTCTGGTAATGATCTCTACATGTGGCAAAATTCTCGATGGCATAGGATAAAAATCGCCTACTGTTGCGTCAATCATTTCAAATAAAAATAGATCTTCATCAAACTTATAAGTCTTAATGGCAAATTCGATAGATTCTTTTAAAAATTTAGACCCTGCATTTTTAGGTAGTGTATGTAAAAATTTCAATAAATCTGCTTTTATATTTTTTCTTTCAGGTCTGAGTCCAATATCTTTTCTTTTAGAAAGTTTTGCGGCTTGATGAGCAGCAAATAGATGAAAATAACCAATGGCCTGTCTCACAGTAGTATTGAGAAAATTAGGATTGCCTCTTCCCGCATTTAATACAGTATTAAGAACCTTTTTCTTTTTGCCCTTCTTATTTTCTTCTAATGCATGCTGATTTGCTAATGCGATCAATTCATTTTTGACCTCAAAAGGACTCATATGAAGATATTTTTTTACATTAACCTTTTTCATGAAAACTACCTTTTAGTAACGCGTTCCTTTCGGGATAATTTTCCTTTAAACGCAAGGATTATAAATGGAAGGGAATAGACCACTAGAATACTAATAATCAATCCAGCTACATATCCTTCTTTATGTTCTGTTGGCAATTGTGCTGGTGGTATTGTAGCAATACAAAAAGCAAAGATCATCATTAGAATTCCAAATACAGAAGAAATCCACATACCAATATTTGCTTTACCTGGAATTCTATAGGCTCTTTTTATTTTGGGTTGTGTATAACGCAAGATAATGCCTGATAAGAACATCAAGGCATACATCGTTCCATAAATCATCATAGAAAGCGCAACAGAAAACCAAAACGCTACGTTTATAGTTGAAAATAGTAATAATACTGACGCAATGATCGATACGATAATTGCCTGAATAATCAATAAGTTACAAGGAGCTCCCCTACTATTGACTTTTCCTAAAAACTTAGGCAAATCCCCGTCTTGTGCTGAAGCTAATAACCCTTTTACAGGTCCCATAATCCATGTACTAACGCCCCCTGTTTGTCCAACTGCAGCTAAAAATCCCAAAACAGGTACTAACCATCGCATATGGAATTTATCAAAAAATATCGTGAAAGCCTCCATAATCCCAGCAATAAGACTGATTTCTTTTTGTGGAACAACAATCGCTACAGATAAAGATCCCAAGATATTGATGAGCAGTCCAAAAAATACCACAATGAATAAAGCTATAGGAAAACTGCGCTGCGGATTACTCACATCTTTAGCATGTGAAGAAGATACCTCAATCCCAGCAAATGCCCGCATAAATCCAACTAATAACACCCAAGTAGCCAAATCGGTAAAATTGGGGAAATAATTTGATGTTTTTGCTGCCATGTTTACATGAACAACGTCTCCAATTGATACATAAACAATACCTAAAATAATAATCAGAAGACCTGGAAGTAATACTCCTGATAGAAAACCAATGGTACTGATTAAACTGGTTGTTGTAATCCCATTTAGATTCAAAATAGTAAATGTCCATATGACAAATAAAGCAACGCCCGCTAAAAACCATCGATTTGCTGCTAGATCCGGATTAAAAACAAAAGCTAAAGAGCCGCCAATGAAATACACCATGGCGATAACACTTATAATCATATAAGACCACTGCAGCCAAATTGCAAAAAAGCCCACTTTGCTTCCCAAAGCTTCTTTAGCCCAGACATATATTCCTCCGATCTTAGGCCAACCAGTTGCTAACTCTGCAGAGGTCAAGGCAGCGGGAATAAAATAAAACAGAGCCGCAATACCACCGAAAAAGAGCATTTGCATCTGGGTTTCAGCAATGGTAGGTAAATTTCTCACGCTCACCACAAGTGAGGAAGAAACCATTGTCAGGAAAAATAAGCTAATTTTTTTATTTCGTTTCATAGAGCACAGCCAATTTATTTATCTAATAACCCTCATATATTAGTTGATTATTAATTTGTCAAAATCTAATTATAATAAATATTTTTTTATTATTTTTGAGTTTACAACCATAAAATCTTCTTATTTTCTTGCTTAATGCTTTAAAATTTACAAAATCACTCAACATTTATTCCAAAAAACTGTATGATAAATGGAAAATAACTTTTTGATTTATGATTATTGGTATCCTTAAACAAACAGATAATGAACCTAGAATTTGTTTTACTCCCCAAATAGCAAAAAAATTCAAAATACTTAACGTTAAGATTGTTATGGAAAAAGGATACGGCCACTCTTTGCATTATTCTGATGAAGATTTTGTAAATGAAGGCGTAACAATCGAAGCCGACCCTCAAAAAATATTGTCCTCTGCAGATCTTTTCTTACGGTTCAATAAACCTACCTATGATGAAATTAATAAAATGAAAGACGGGGCCACGTATATTTCCTTTTTAGATCCTTTTCATGAAAAAGAACTAGTAATGCAGATGAAAGAAAAAAAACTAACTGCCATCAGTGTCAATATGATCCCTAGAACAACTATTGCTCAAAAAATGGATGGACTAAGTTCTCAAGCAAATCTAGCGGGTTATGTTGCTGTCTTAAATGCGGCAGCCCATCTTTCAACACTACTTCCTATGATGACAACTCCATCAGGAACGCTTTCCCCCGCAAAAGTATTTATCATCGGTGTCGGAGTAGCTGGATTACAAGCTATTGCTACCTCAAGAAGATTAGGTGCTTCAGTAGAAGCTTTTGACACAAGAGCTATTGTCGAAGAACAAGTCAAGTCTCTGGGCGCCAAATTCTTAAAAATTGACTTAGGAGAAACAAATGAAACAAAACAAGGATACGCAAAAGCACTTACTGATGCCCAATTGAAAAAACAAAAAGAAGAGATAACAAAAGCGCTAGCTAAATCCGATATTGTGATCACCACAGCTCAGGTTTTTGGTCGCAAGGCTCCAAGGATTATTGATGATGGCATGATCAAACAAATGAAACCAGGCAGCATTATTATCGATATGGCCGTAGATAGTGGCGGTAATGTTGAAGGCTCTAAAAACGACACTTGGACAGAAAAGCATAGAGTAAAAATTTATGGAGATTCTCATTTAGCAAAAAAAGTACCTATTGACGCTTCCCAGATGTATGCCACTAATCTTTTCAATCTGTTGAATCATTTTTTCAACAAAGAGAGCAAAAATATCCAGTTAGATATGGATAGTGATATCTTACAATCCGCAGTAATCACCCACAACGGTGAAATTACCAACACAACTTTGAAAGAACACTATCAACAATAAGGAGCTTTATGGAAATTGTACTTTTAGCTTTTGTGCTTGTCTTATCGATTTTCCTGGGATTTGAACTGATTGCTAAAGTCCCCTCCACACTCCATACTCCTTTAATGAGCGGTGCGAATGCCATTTCAGGGATTACCTTAGTAGGCGCATTGATCGCTTGTGGTAGCGGCGCTTCGCATATCTTTACAACGATTTTAGGCTTTTTAGCTGTCATCTTTGCAACAATTAACGTCGTGGGCGGCTATTTAGTCACCCATCGTATGCTAAAAATGTTTAAGGCTAAAAAAGGAAAAGAATAATGGGATTACAATTATTGATTAACTTCACGTATCTCATTGCTTCTGTCCTTTTTATTTTCGGCCTCAAATTATTGAGCTCACCTAAAACAGCGATAAAAGGTAATCTCATCTCGGCTATAGGCATGCTCATCGCTGTATTAGTCACTCTGATCAATCATGAAATCATTTCCTATGAATGGATTGTTATTGGTCTGGTAATTGGAACATTAATAGGGATATTTTTAGCCCGTATGGTTGCCATGACCAAAATGCCAGAAATGGTTGCTTTACTAAATGGATTTGGAGGGATTTCTTCATTGCTCGTTGGCTGGGCAGCCTACTATTTAGAACCTCAAATGACCTCTTTTAGCTCTTTTACAATTTTTCTAACCATTTTAATCGGTGGAGTCACTTTTACGGGCAGTTTGGTTGCATGGGGGAAACTCAGTGAGTTTATGCCTAGCAAACCTTTGCAATTTGCAGGCCAAAAAACGTTAAATGTATTATTACTCACCGGCACTGTGGTTTTAGGCATTATTTCTACCGTATTTCCTTCATCAGGTTTTTTAATCAATATTTTACTAATTGCAGCTTCCCTTCTTTTAGGAATTTTATTAGTAATTCCTATTGGAGGAGCCGATATGCCTGTAGTTATTTCACTACTAAATAGTTATTCAGGGCTTGCTGCCTGCGCGGCTGGTTTCGTCATTGCAAATAATGTCCTTATTGTATCAGGTGCTTTGGTAGGAGCTAGTGGCATTATCTTAACTTCTATTATGTGTAAAGCTATGAATCGCTCTTTGTCACATGTGCTATTTAGCGGATTTGGACAAACTAGTTCTATGGGCTCTGAAGTTCAGGGAGAAGTAAAATCAGCTTCTGCCAAAGATGCGTATTACGTTTTAGAGGCGGCGCAGTCTCTGGTTGTCGTTCCAGGATATGGGCTAGCTGTTGCTCAAGCACAACATGCTGTAAGAGAACTGGCCTCTTTACTAGAAGATAATGGCTGCGATGTGAAATATGCTATTCATCCTGTTGCAGGAAGAATGCCGGGACATATGAATGTTTTACTTGCTGAAGCAGATGTCCCCTATGATCAACTCGTCGAGATGGATGATATAAATCGCACTATCGATACCGTAGATGTATGTTTAGTTATCGGTGCTAATGATGTGGTCAATACCGCTGCAAGAGATGATGAGAAAAGCTCCATTTATGGCATGCCTATCATTGATGTCGACAAAGCAAAAAATGTGTTCGTCTTAAAAAGATCTATGGCTTCTGGTTTTGCCGGTATTAGCAATCCTTTATTCTTTAAGGAAAATACCACTATGCTCTTTGGAGATGCCAAAAAGACTTTGCAACAGATCATTGAAGAATTTTAATTAAAAGATTTTCTGTAGATCGCTTATCCGCGCATTTTCCACGCATGATTTTCAAAGTAAAAACATGGAGTAGTGGTTGCCGTTTTAAGATAATTTTTCATTGCTTTAGACGACATAGCTTTAACCGCTTCATGAGTAATTCTTGCTGATTTCTTATTATAATAAGTCAGCCCATCATCCACTTCTTCAATCGAAGCGAAATAAGCCATTTTAGTAACTTTTTTCAAAACTCTTGGATTATTTGTAATTCCTAACATCAATAATAAATCATTGATTACGTGTTGGACAGCTTTCTTCCTTAAAATAAGGATTGTTACAGCTATCAAAACAAAATCAGCATTTGCTGAATAGAGAATTGCGGCTAGTAAAGGCGCTCCACCAAAATATGCAGCACAAAAAACGGCTGCAGCTACGAAAATAATTGCTGCAATTATTATAATTCTTTTTCCACGGGAAGCTCTTAAATGATTTCCAATATCATAAGCATTGGGATTGTTTTTTATAGCCCTAATTTGAGTAGTATCTTGCACCGCCTCTATCGTATATTCTCGATTAGAATTTGCATGCAAAGAAGTAGCCTGTTTTCCTGGATAAGGAAAAGCAGGTAAATGCCCAGATGCCACTTCATTTTTCTGTACTGACTGAAGACGTGCCACCACAACTTGTAGAGCCTTTTGCTCACGCCTTTTTCCTTCTTTTCTTAGCGCGATTTGAAAGGCCGTAGGACGAAGAAAGGCACCTGAACGATCTAAGACAAAGTAGCCTTGAGCATTTCTTGTAAAATTATCAATAGTACGACAAGCCATAATATTTTTCCTAATTACGTACTATTATACTAAAATTTTTATTATATATCAAGGATTTGTTCAAAAAGGGTTTTTCTTATCTTCTTCGTAGTCAGCTGGTTGTGTATACCCTCCAATTCGATAAGACTCTTTTTCAGCTTTAGTCCCCAGCGAAATCCCCCTAAGCCATTGGACACAGTTAAAACAAGATGACAAGGCAATACAAAGGCTAATCTATTGGTAGCCATGGCATTAGCCACTGCTCTATGAGCTTTTGAGGCGATTAATCGCTCAGATAGCTCTTTATAGGTTGTCTGTGTGTTATAAGTGGAAAGAAGCTGCCATGTTTTAAGAAAAAAAGAAGGCCCATAGACTGAGATAGAAAGCTTTTTCTGATTAATGAGCTTTTGATACAAAGGATTTTGGTCAGAAGAAGAGTTTTTATACTCTCTTTTTCCAAACTCTTTTTCTAATAACTCCTGATCAAAGATTGAGAAAAATACGCCTAAGAGTGTATCACTTTCCCAAACGCACAACATAGGACCTAATTGCGTATCTAATACCTGGTAGGAAAAAACCTTGTTGGCAAAAGAACGAAAAAAAGCTTTTTTTGAAAATGCATATATTTTGTCTGGACGAATGGGACGTAAATAAATCATACTATTTTTTCTCTTTGATCAGATTATGTGATCATGATAAATTAATTCGTTATTTCAACAACTGAAAAAAAGGAATTTCGCAAGATGACTATTATGTATGCTTTTTTGATAGCGTCCGCTGTAATCGGTATCTTATATGGCGCTGTCATGATTTCGTTAGTCTTAACCGCACATAACGGTAATGAAGAAATGCAAAAAATAGCAAAGGCTATTCAAGAAGGAGCAAGCGCTTACCTTCATAGACAATATCGAGTGATTGCCATTGTTGGACTATTTGTCTTTCTTTTGCTCTGGTGGCAGCTAGGTCTTCTTGTGGGCATAGGGTTTGCTATAGGATCTACCCTATCAGGTAGTGCTGGATTCATAGGCATGAATATTTCAGTACGAGGTAATGTGCGCACAGCAGAAGCAGCCAGAACAAGCCTGCAAAAAGCATTAACAATTGCCTTTAGATGCGGTTCTGTAACCGGCATGCTTGTAGTAGGACTCGCCCTTTTAGGTATCGTTGTTTACTATTTCATCTTGCAAGGCCTGCATGTTCATCCTGATCAAATTTTGGAAGCATTAATAGCTTTAGGATTTGGTGCTTCTCTAATCTCTATCTTCGCTAGGCTCGGTGGCGGAATCTTTACTAAAGGCGCTGACGTCGGAGCAGATCTTGTTGGTAAAGTTGAAGCAGGAATTCCTGAAGACGATCCAAGAAACCCTGCTGTTATCAGCGATAACGTCGGTGATAATGTCGGTGATTGCGCTGGTATGGCCGCCGACCTCTTTGAGACCTACGTAGTAACCATTGTTGGTACCATGCTGTTAGGTGCTCTTTATTTCAAAGAAAATTTGAAAGAAACGATGATGATTTATCCATTAGGTATTGGGGCGATATGCATCTTAGCTTCTATCATTGGAACTTTTTTTGTACGCCTTGGATCAAAGAAAAATATCATGGGAGCTCTCTATAAAGGATTTGTTGTTTCAGCAATTTTATCGGCTATAGCAATCGGTATTTATACATACATATGGCTTGGATTTAAAGAGCATACTTATAAAATTAATCAAACTACTTTTAACGGATTAAATATTTTTTATTGCGTGATCATTGGTCTTATCGTAACAGGATTATTAATCTGGGTAACAGAATACTATACCTCATCTAAATTCCGCCCCGTTCACAGCATTGCAAAAGCTTCTACAACAGGTCATGCAACTAATATCATTAGCGGTCTATCCGTCTCTTTAGAAGCTACTGTCATTCCTGTACTAATTATTGCTGGAGGGATTTTGCTTTCTTATCTCAATGCTGAACTATTTGGTGTAGCCATCGCTGCTACAAGTATGCTTGCTCTAGCGGGTATGGTTGTTGCATTAGACTCATTTGGTCCAGTAACAGATAATGCTGGCGGTATTGCTCAGATGGCAGATCTTTCAGCAAGAACAAGAAAGACTACTGATGCACTGGATGCTGTAGGAAACACAACTAAAGCCGTTACTAAAGGCTATGCTATTGCTTCTGCAGGTTTTGGTTCTTTAGTGCTGTTTGCTGCGTTCATTGAAGATTTAGGCAAATATTTTGGTAACGTCTCTCATGATTTCATGTTGCAAGATCCTTATGTCGTAATCGGTCTTTTCATCGGAGGCCTATTACCTTATCTATTTGGCGCTTTAGGATTGCGTTCTGTAGGAACTGCTGCTGCTGCGGTTGTCAATGAAGTAAGAAGACAATTCAAAGAAATCCCCGGAATAATGAAAAGGAAAAACCGTCCAGATTACGGAAAAGCAGTAGATATATTAACTAAAGCAGCGATTAGAGAAATGATTATTCCATCTCTTCTTCCTGTGCTATCTCCTGTCATTGTTTTCTTTGCTATCGATTTCATTGCAGGACATAAGCCAGCCTTTATTACTTTAGGATCTATGCTGCTTGGTGTAGTGATAACCGGACTCTTTGTAGCTCTTTCCATGACAAATGGAGGAGGCGCTTGGGATAATGCAAAAAAATATATCGAAGAAGGTCATTTTGGTGGTAAAGGATCTGAAGCTCATAAAGCAGCGATTACCGGTGATACGGTTGGAGATCCCTATAAAGATACAGTAGGCCCAGCTATCAACCCCTTAATTAAGATAGCGAATATTGCCGCATTATTGCTGTTGGCTATATTGTCTCGGTATATCGCACACTAAGATAGCTTATATAAGGTATTGAAATGCCCAGAATGGAAATATTCTGGGTCTTTTATTTAACAGATTTTTTTAAAAGATTTATTATTTCATTTACATTGCCAGAATGCTCTTTTTCTTCTGCCGAAAGTCTAGTAAAAGCCTCTTTAAGCCACTTATCTTTGACTTGTTTTGAAAGCTCGCTATAATAATTTAGCATGTCGGTTTCCAGCTTATCCATTTTTTTCAAAAAATTGTCTACATCTTTCCTGGAAATCATTGTTCTTTCCCCATTTTTGCATTTACTTAAATATTTTCATCACATCTTCTACTAGATCTGCATGGTCTTGTTCTTCACCTGCAAGACGTTTAAAAGCGCTATTCAGCCACTTTTCTTTTACACTTTTTTCTAAAGCGGTATATTTAGATTTCATCTCTAATTCTAATTTCAACAAGTCTTTTAAAAATATTAAAGCATCTTTATTAGAAATCATCTTTATCCTGCTTCTTTATATATTTAATAATCTCAAGACACGCTTTTTTATGACCTTTGGATTCATGTATCATCTTTTTCATAAAGCTTTCGACTTTTTTATGCTCGGCTGGAGTAATCTCTAAACGGGTTTCAAAAGCTTGCATGTGATGCATATACACTTCAATAGCCTCTTCTTCAGTATGAAGCGCTTCTTCAACCTTTTTTAACAGCTCTTTCTTTTTCATAAAACACCTCTAAACGTGTTTATAAAGAAAATTTTGCACAAATAGCAAGGATTATCTCGCTCTAGCATTATTAAAATATAAGGTTGTGGATAGAATAATAAAATTATACAAACACCAAAGATTATTGAGTACAATAGCTGTAAAAGGCTCTCTTTCATAAATTAGTCTATTAATGCCCCAGACAAGTCCCAAAAGACAGATAAAGCACATCGTTAGCTGAGGCCATAAATACCTTAATGATAAGATATGCGTCGCTCCTTTTTGAGTAACTTGAAATTTAGACTTTTTTCCAATAAGAGCAAAAAAACCTGCTTTCATATAGATAGGAAAAGTCACGCAGATTAAATACTGTCCCAAAAAGAGCTCTTTAACTCCATATCCTCTTTTTTTAATCGTCCAGACGAACGCCAAAACCGTCACAATAATATAAGGAATAAAGATCGCGCCATAAACTGCGGCATCAGCTAAATAGGTCGGGATATTAAATAAGATAAAACAGATTGGGGCTAACAATAATATGATATATACGCCGCCATATAAATAATAAGAACAGGAAATAAAATATTCCCACCAGTTACCCCAACTAAGCGCTAAAGGATTTTTAAAAAAATCGATCACAAGCTTTCTAAAAAGTCCTAGAGTCCCTAAAGACCACCGAAACTGCTGCTTAAAATATTGAGTTAAATCTTCCGGCCCCCTACCAAAAGCACCTACCCGACTATCATAGGCCGTTCTCCACCCGTTGTAATGAAAAATGACCGAAGTCGCAAAATCCTCCGTTACTGAAGTCTCGTCAAATCCGCCTATCGCTACAAATGCTTTAATGCGATAAAGGACGTTCGTTCCGCAACAGACCATCGCCGTTTTAGCCCCCTTGCCCTGACAGATATATTCATAAAAAATTACCTGCTGCATTCCGGAGGCTCTTGCTACCCTATTTTTTAAGATGTTGGTATAATATTGGGGTGTTTGAATAAATGCTAAATCAGATTCTGCTTCCATCTTAGCAACCAAAGGTTCTAAAAAATCTACGAAAGGGTTTTGATCCGCATCAAATACAGCCATATATTTTGGCTTATTACGTTTATCTTTTAGGATATTATAAATACATTGTGATCCTTCTTTTGGTTTGCCTTCAATAAAATCAACGAAGTCATTAATAATCCCTGCTTTAGCCCCTCTCCATTTTCTTCTAAAAAGATTGATCTTATATTCGGCGCAAAGCGCTTCTAATTGCTCTTTATACGCATGATATTTCTCTGCTTGATATTCGGGTAATTCATACCTAGAATCATCTAAGAGGTATAGCTGCTTATTTTTATAAGACATATTATAACAGGAAATAATGGTTTGATGAAGCACTTCGATTGGTTCAAAATAAGATGGAACTAATACAGCTACAAAGGGCTGTGTATGTAATACAAACTGTTCTTCTCTAGCTTCTTTTATTTCTTTATACTTAACAATAACTCGAACGATCTCAATAACATATCCTATCCCTTGAAAGATAATAAACACCTCCGCAAAGAAAAGCAGTACAGAAAAAACTCTGGAAAACAAGTCATATTCGGCTGAAGCGATGAAGGTAAAACGAGCAACAAAATAAGCTAAGGTTGCACTAATTGCACTTATTAATAATAAATAGGCAAAAAATTTTGTTATTTTTTGTTTCAATGTAAGTGGTTGATCAGCCATAGCTTTAAAAATTTATCCTATAATCTATTAATAGCTCGTGTGCATTCCACAAACGAGATTGATGCCTCATCCCACTAATCGAAAAAGACATCCTCTTATAAAACTCTATAAGATATTTTGCTTCCATACGCAATAACGGATTTTTTTCAGAGTCAGTTCCAGAAGAGATATCTACCATATAATAGTGCTGAAGGTCTCTACAAAATTGTTTTTTTCTGAAATCCTGTTTCCACACGACTCCCCCTCTTGCTGCAATATATTTATGTGGAGTCCAATAAGGATGAATAATCGTTTGTAATATGCCGTTAACAAATACATTTTCGCTTTGATGTCTGGTATCTCTAATCTCTGATCTTATATAGCCAGTTAGCTCATAAGGAGATGGAAAAGCGATCATCTTTACAATTAGATCATGATATTGCATAGAATTATGTTCATTGAATCGCATCCAACGACCGTTCACTTCTATGGATAATCTTCTTTTTACAATGCTGCGGAAAGCTGCCCATGCACGATCAAATTGTACTTTTTGTAAAAGTGCAAAATAATTATCTAGCTTATTTTCTCGATCATATAAAAGCCCTACCTTTGTTCTGCCGGAAACATCATACCAAAGATACGCGCGCCATACATTGGCATCTGGGTAGATCGGCTGTTCATAGAATTTCTGCTGCCAAAAACCTTCTAAAGAAACACGATCTGCAATCTTTCCCTTACCGCCGACTTCATAACCATATGCCCAAGAAGAAATGGCTCCGCTAAAGGTAGGCATTTCTTTCCATATCAATGAAGTAGCATAAGGAGTAAACTGGCTTTTTATCGGGAAACCCAACTCAAAATTAAAGCGTTTCCGATTAATCCTGTCCAAAAATTCACGGCCTGCTTCACTCCAATAATAATATGAAAAATCAAAGTAAGGATGAGAAAGGATATGCGCCCTTTCACTACCTATCTGATACTTTTCATTATCTCGATTTTGCTCAGCCAGATTATCCAAATTTTTCATCGACTCATTATATAGGTTTAACTCGCAATTGACCTGAGCCAAATTGGAAAGAGCGTTCTCAGCGCTTGGGAAAACGCTCACAAGCTCTTCATAGGTATCTCGCGCTTTAAAATATTCCATTGCCCAGTTTTCTAACATCGCTTTACTTTCTAGAAAAAAGAGCTTTTGAATGAGATAGGTAGAATATAATTCTGCTAATATACTATTGAGTTCTTTATCTCCTGTAGCTGAAAAATAGTATCGCCCTTTTTCTTCCGCCTGATAGATTTTTTCATACAGAGCATATGGAAGATTTGAATGCTGATGCAACGTATTATCTAATAAATAATCTTCGTGTTCTAGATCCATATTATGGATGCTTTCTTTTAATAAATGATCAACAGGAATTTTTAATTCTTCTTGATACATAGAAAAAGCTACAAAAGGTTCTTTTGCCCAATAGCGTACCCTGGCATCTTCCAGTAAGACTGCATAATCATTAGGATCTTGTTTTCTCATCAAATTATAGTAATAAAACGCTTTTTCATATTCTTGATCCCATGAGGCAAAACGTGCTGTCCAAAGAAGGTATAAATAATTGTTGGGCATTAAATATGTTAACTCACTCATATTCTGAATAGCTAAAAGTGGATAGTCGTCATCCATCTGTAAAAAACTGAGTTGATAAACAGCAGAAAGGTTATATCTATCTTTTTCTACAGCTCTTTGAGCGACTTCAAGTGCTAGCTTTCTTTTCTTAAATAAATTTAGCCAACTAGCAAGCTGTTGAAGTTCTAACGAACTTAGTTGATGATGATTTCTTGATTCTATTACCTGTACGGGGTCCATAATCAATAAATCATGAAAAAATGATAGGCTCACACTTCCGGGCTCCATCAACCTAGCCATTTTAAGATGTTTGAACACCTCATCTGTTTGATCCATGGCCAAGTATAATTTAGCTAACTCTAGCTGATTATCTGCACTTAAATAAAAGATCTTAGGCAGCTGTATTAATTGCTTTTTGGCAAGCTCATACTGCTTTTTTTGAACATAAATTTTTGCAAGTAACATTCTTGCGTAACTATTTGTAGGATCCTCTATTAAAGCCATTTCAGCCCAATAAATAGCTTTAGGAAAATCTTTAATAGTCTCATGCAGATCTGCTAATTCTGTACATGCCCTTTTAATATTGTTAGCGCTACGTAGGAGTTTTTTGTAGATAGCTTCTGCTTCAATACGGCGATTCATACTATTTAATATCCCAGCAAGACTATAAGAATAAGTAGCTGACCATGGAGCTTTATTTAGATATTTGCGGTATATTCTTTCTGATTCATAATAATCTCCCCATTTTTGAGCCGTATCTGCATAGGTTAAACGCAAAGAAAAATCATACGGATGCTTAGCTAATACCAATTGCCATGTGCTTTTTGCATCGATCAAGTGGCCTTTTGCCATCTCAATATCAGCAAGTAAAAGATGCGCTGCTATATTATCAGGATCCTCATCTATACAGTTCATCACAATCTTTATGGCATCTTCATAGTGTTTTATGCCTAAATATGCCCTTGCTAATTCTAATAAGAGTTCTTTATCTTTTCCGTCCGTTTCCTGGATCAAATCTTTTAAATAAGCTATGGCTAATGTGATTTGTCCTGAGCTTCTGTACGTCAATGCTATTTGTTTTCTAGTTGCTAGATCATCTGGATCTATCGCTAAAGCCTGGTTGAGATATTCCATCGCTTGATCATAATTCTCATTCAAAAGATAGCTCTCGGCAATCTTAAGTAATAAATTGATCGTGGGTTTTTTATGGATCATGATCATTTCTTTATAGATTTTGATAGCGGAAAGATATTCCCTATTCCATCGATAAGAAGAAGCGATATCTTGTAAAACATCTACCTTATAGGGATATTTTTCTAAGATCTTATTAAAAAACACTATCCCAGTTTTAAAATCACCTAAAGTGATGTAAAAGTTTCCAGCTCCAAACAATGTATTGTAAGAATCCGGATCTGTTTTTATGCGCCTTTCAACTTCTTGATGTGTGTCCCAATCTTCTTTGGACTGAAGATAAGCTTTAGCTAAATGTTCAGAGACTTGATTTAAAGGAAGATCATTTTTCAGAGCTAATAAATAATAATGCACTGCATGATCATATTGATGTTTCTTATAGCTATTTTCGCCATACCGATATAAGACCCATCTAAAATCAATATAATAATAGGATACTGATATAGCAACTACCGAAAAGGCAATAACTATAGAAGTGTATATTCGAGTCCTCCAACGGTAGGATCGAAGTTTCATCAATAGGCCTATAATTTTTTCTTCCTCTATTTTTTTCTATAGAAAAAAATTAATTAAAAATTAATAATAATCGTAAAAATTTTTTATTTTTGTTATTTATTAGAATTAAAAGCACAAATTAAAATTACAAAATGTTGCATACTAGCTTTTTAGAAAAGTTAATAAGAAGCCCTTCTGAAAATGATAAGATTGTCCTTCTAGAAAATCATGAAGAAGTCTTTCAGACCCTGAAAAAATTTCCAGAACTGGCCCATCATTTAAAAATCCTAAAAAAGGCAAAAGAAAAATATCTTTTTTTAGCCCTGATTTATATCAATCAATATCACTCCTTAAGGCTTCTAGACCATAAAGCATTAAATACATTGCTTTGTTCGCTAATGCCTATTGAATCTTTCTACGCTTCAATTGGAGGGATTGTTGGCTACCATCTAAAACTCATTTCTCTTTTGCTAGAGCAGAAAGAAAAACATCAAAATCCTGAACTTTCCATTTATCCACCTCCAATGATAGATATACGTACCCAGACGCCTGATATCAACCATTACATTAATATAACCATCGATTCGCTAGATAAACTCTGTGAAATTTACCCTATAGGAGGAGTAGGTGATCGTTTAGGGTTGATTGATCCTAAAAGCAAAAAACCTCTTCCCGTGGCAAATCTTCCATTTATGGGAAAAACTTTGCTTCAAGGACTTATTGACGATTTAGTAGCTCGAGAAAACTTATTTGAGAAAAAACATAAAAAAAAGCTGATCACCCCCCTTGTTATCATGACAGGACAAGATAATGATAATGACCAGCAAATTAAACAAATGTTTGAAAAACATCACTATTTTGGAAGACCTAAAGATTCTATCTTATTTATTCAACAGCCCTCCGCTCCTATGATCTCTGAAACTGGACAGTGGATCATTGATAAATCCGGTGTTTTAGAAACTAAACCCTCTGGTCACGGCGCTTTATGGAAAACCATGTTAGATCAACAAGCTTTTGAATGGCTTGCCAAACAAAAAAAGAAATATGCACTTATAAGGCAAATCAATAATCCTATCGTGGCTATCGATTTTGGCTTATTAGCCTTCTTAGGATATGGCATTGCAGAAAAAAAACTATTTGGTTTTGCTGCTTGCCCAAGAAAAATAGGCTCTGCCGAAGGTATGGATGTGCTAAAAGAAACCAAATCAAGCACTGTATATGAATACTCTATTTCTAATATTGAATATACTGACTTCAAAAAATTTGCTATCAAAGATGTTCATGCTCCCAATAGTCTCTATTCATTATATCCTTCGAATACAAATATTCTATTTGTAGATCTAGAGGCGATTAAACAAAAAGCAGAAGTCTTTCCCTTCTATGGTTTTGTTATAAATATGAAATCCACAAAAACCATCACCACCGCTTCAAATGAAAAGATAAAAGTAAAGACAGGTCGATTAGAATGTATGATGCAAAATATTTCGGATGCCTTTTTTATTTCACAAAACAAACAAACTACTGATTTAACGGCTGAGGAGCTCCCCATATACGTAACATATAATGATCGCCATAAAACAATCAGCGTTACTAAAAGAGCATACCATAAGGGTGAAGACCCCAAAGAAACCCCTGAAGAAGCGTATTATACTGTCCAAAAAAATCACTATGAGCTTTTAAAAAACTTTTGCAATTTTATATTGCCAGATTTTGTTCCATTGGAACAATTTCTTCTGCAAGGGCCTCCTTTAACTACCTATCTCTACCCTGGTATTGGTCCTATGTATGTCGATATAGCAAGAAAAATTCATACCGGCCGTCTAGCTCATAAGTCCGAATTGCATATAGATATCAAAAATATCTCTATCAAACACCTTGATTTGGATGGTTCTGTTTGTATTCTTTCAAAAGATTCTAAAAAAAATGGGGATTGTCACCTTGAAGAAGTGACGGTTGTAAATCAAGGCATTGATTATAATAAAACTGCATCGTTTTGGAACGGACAAATTCAGAGAAAAGAAAGTTTAGTCATTGAGCTGAAAAAAAATGCACGTTTTTCAGCTAAACAGGTTACTTTTTATGGCTCTCATCATTTTGTAGTAGAAGAAAACACACACTTTCGCGTTGTGCAACAAGATCACAAATTAGCATTTATAAAAGAAAAAATTTCATAACTTTTTCTCTAAAAAGGCTTGAACCAACAGATAAATCACCGCATCGTAATAAGCAGAGCTGTTACCTTTTTTATCTGTCAAAAGAGGTTGGTGTTTTTCAAGTTGATACTGTTTTACTGTTTTATGTAGATGAGATGCCAGATGATGATCATTATATTTTAATGCCAAATAAATCGGAGCATTTAATGCAATGGCAGGGTTGTCCCATCCTCCAATGGCTTTATTAGAAAAAACATCTACTCCTTGTGAAGGAAAAGTCCAGCCATTTTTTCCATCATGAATAAAAGGAATAATCCCTTTATCACTGATTAATGCATTGAAAATATTTTGAATAACAAAATCTGATTGCTCTTGCAAGTAAGGAGCAGACCAAAGGCAAAAACGTACCGCATCAAAACTAAAACTTTTTTCCCATTCAGAAGCATATTTATTGTTTAAATAAATCATATTTGGGAAAAGGCCTTTATTGTGCTGCTGCTGAAAAGCAAGCATTACTTGGGCAGTAATGCTAAGTGTCTGCTGAAAAGTAAATTGGAGATGAGGATTTTCTGATTTTCCCACATAAATTGTAAGTTGATTATTGCTAAACGTATAATGCAACTGATCATCAACAGTATCAACAATCCATTTACCATCTTGCCATCGCATTTTTAAGTCTGGATTAAACTCAACTACTTTAGGATTATCCAAGTTGATATATAAAAACCTGCCATTTTTATTAGGACCGGTATAGATCAAATTCCCCTGACACAATGCAGGAACTGTTAAACTTAAATTCTGATTTTCTACAATGTAATCTGAGAGATAAACTTTCCCATCACTATGATCTACGAATAGATAAATGTTATTGGCTTCATAATTAATGATAGAAACATAAAGTGTAGATGGATCACTCTTTTTCAACTCAAATGACTTTTTTAAAATTTTTGGTGCCTTATCAAATACTAAAAAAGCTTGGGGAGTGATATACCCTGGAAAAAAGATATTACTATCATGCCATTGATTGCCCGGAAATAATGCTTTGGTATCAGGATCAACATCATATAATCTAATCTCTCGAACCATCTGATCAAAGATCTCATTATAACTCAACTTACCTACATTAGTCTCAAAATATTGATCCTTCCATTCTTTGGTTTTTACTTTCTGTGTTGCCAAATATATTGCCCAAGCAATTTGGATATCTGCATCAGAGGCAGAACCAGAAGAATATTGAGCTGTTGCTCCTCTTCCGGCACGATACCAAAATGGTTTTCCTAAATTATTAGTGAGCCAAGGCATCAAAAAATAACAGGGTTTGATACACCAGCCTTGTTTATTCTGTTCAAGACAGCTGTATTGAGAACAAACCCAAAGCACGTAACGTAAAAATCGATCGAATTGCATCTGATCATCATGAGCATATGCTAATAATAGACCATAACCCATTCCTTCAGAAACTGTTGGTCTATTACCTTGCTCATCTGTGCTATGTGCGCTAGAACCAATAAAGATCACACGAGCAGCCTCTATTTCATCTATATAATCAACAAAAAAGTTCTCTTTACTCTTCCATGTCTGATAGTCCGACAAAGCAAAAGTAGAACTTCCCCATATTAAACAAGCTATTAATAACTTAAAATATTTTGTGATCATGTAGCCGTAGGTCATTTCCCAAATATTGCATCTTATTTATAAAATATTCTATAAACAAAAAAAAGCAAGGGAAAAGCCATGAAAATCAAAAAAGGAATTAAAATTGACCAGTTCCTTGTTGATAGAGATGATGAAGTTATTGCTAGATACCATGAAGAAGGACCGTGGGGGCTTGCCTGTGCCATTGATCTACATCAGTGTGACAAAGATATGATCAAAGATGAGAAAACGATTAAACGCTTTGCTAAAGAATTGATCAGCTTTATCGACATGAAAGGTTATGATAAACCTTATCTCATGAATTTTGGTAAAAATCCTCGCGTTACAGGCATTTCTATGTTTCATTTTATTGAAACTTCAAATATCACAGCGCATTTTGCTAATGAAACGGCTTCTGCCTACATCGATATTTTTAGTTGCGGAAGATTTCGTCCTCATGAAGCGGCCGCTTTTTGTAAAAAGTTTTTCAGAGCTGTTCAAATGAAAGTACAAATTATTTTTAGAGAATAAAAAGCCGAAAAAGCAATAGATACTCTTTCGGCTCACTATTATAAAACGTGTTATTTTTTTGCTGTTTTTCTTCTTTTTCGTCTGCGTGTTGGGGCACAACTAGCTTTCTTAGTAGAGCAGCAAGACGTTTTTCTTCTTCGTGTAGTCGTTCTTTTTTTTCTCATATTATTCTCCTATTTAATCAACACCTATTTATATAGGCCTGATAATTTCCCATTTAATGATTTCAAATAAATAAATAAAGCATTTTCCAAAGAAATTAAAAAATTATTATATTTAATCTTAAAAAATCATCCAAAATCTAAAAACAAAATTGATAGCAATAGTAAAATCAGAAGCCACATAATCTTCTTCCAGGTACGGCCTTTATAAAAAGGTATGGATTGACTATAATAGAATCCATTAAATAAATGATGTTCGCCAGGGGTGCTAATATTTTATTAGCTGAGATGATAACCCTTTGAACCTGAACTGGATTATACCAGCGGAGGAAGTGTGAGATGAAATTATTCTTTACTTATTTTTCCCTTATCCGGCAAAAATTGTTTCGCCTAACCCTTTTAGGGAATTTTTTTCAGCACTTTGATCAAGCGCTGTATTATTTCATGCTGCCCCTAACAGCTCCCTTATTTTTTTCTTCAAAAAATATTTTATTAGCCATGCTATGGGCTCACTTAGGTCTTGCAAGCAGCATACTTTTTAAACCCCTAGGCGCCTATTTTTTTGGAAAAATTGCTGATACACACGGTCGAATAAAAGCTGTAAGCTTATCTCTCAATGGGCTCGGATGGAGCACGCTAGCTATGGTGTTTCTTCCCCTTTACTCACAAGTAGGAGCGCTTGCGGGATGTTTATTTATTGCGTTAAGAGCGATACAAAGTTTTTTTGCCGCCGGAGAAACAATAAATAGTTCTTTAATATTATTAGAAAACGCATCTAAAGAAAAACAACCTATTGCTGCAAGTTTTTACAATCTTTCAACAATCCTTGGAATACTCTTTTCTTCCATATGTATTGGATTTTTCTTATCTCATGACACCATTAAACAGTATTGGCGTTATTGTTACCTGTTTGGGTTTCTTACAATCCTAATCGCTCAAGGAATAAGGAAACTAACTTATCAAGATAAACCCATTACCCAGCCTTTAAAAATTACCCTAAGATCTTGGAATATAAATAATATACGAATATGGGTTCAGTTAAGTTTACTCTCGGGGTTTGGATATATGTGTTTTTCTATGGTTTTCATCTTCCTCCCCTCTTTCTTTAGTCTAATCACTGCTCAATCCTCACAAACACTGATTCAAGCAAATAGTCTTCTGTTAATATTAGATATGTTTATCCTCATTGGCGCAGCTGCATTAGTAAAAAAAATAAAAATACGTAGACTGATCATCCTTTGTCTTTTACTTACGCTTTGTTTCCCCTTTTGTGGCTTTGCACAAGCCCTGAAAGGATCGCTTCTTCATATTCTTCTAATCAGAATGTTTTTTGTGCTAATCGGGGCATCTTTTTCTGTAGCCTTCAGTTGTTATAAAACACAATTAGTGCCCTACAATTACCGAAGTAGAATTTTATCTTTAAGCAATATCATTGGCGCGCAGCTATTTGGTGTGTCGTCAAGCGGCCTTTGTCTCGGGTTATATTATATGACGAATAATCCCTGGGTAGTGGTGCTCTATACCAGTTTACTAGCTAGTATAAATCTTGCCTTTTTCATACCTCAGTTTAAACTGATGGGGAAGAAGATTTGAGCTGCTCTTTCATCCATCCTAGGAAAGAATGGGAAACCTGATCAATTTTTAAAGAAAAAATTGCTGGAACATCATAAGAATGCACTCGCTGGATTTCTTCTTCTATTTCATCAAAATGTTCTTCAAAAGTTTTTAAAAGTAGCACACATTCTTCGCTACGATCTACTTGGGTTGTTTGAGGAGGCCAAAAATACATGGATCCAATATCCGGAATAATATTTACGCACGCAGCTAGCTTCCTTTTTAAAAGGTCATTTGCAATTTTTTCCGCTTCTTCTTCACTTTCACAAGTCACATAAATTACAATCATTTGCGCCATAAATTTATCCTCATAATAAAAAAGATAAAAATGATATGTTATTTAATTATTTTTAACTAACAGATTCCTTCTTATGACAACAACTATTGGAAAATGGATTATTTTTGCTGGCGTAGTCTTCATAATTGTTGGACTCATCATCTATATATTTGGAAAATTAGGAGTCCCTTTAGGAAAATTACCGGGAGATATTTCTTTTAAAAAGAAAAACACCTCTGTCTTTTTTCCGATAGGTACTTCAATTTTGCTCAGCATCGTGCTCACCGTCATCATTAATGTAATTATTCGTTTGATTCGCAAATAGCTTGTTGCAATAGAGCTGATGCCAGTCGATGAGTGGTGGATTGAATAATCTTCTTTGCACCTAATTTATCTAGGCAATCTAAATAAAAAGCATCTATTTTTATAGAATCTCAACGTAAATCAAAAGACGATTTTTTTAAAAAGAAAAGAGACCCGATTATAATTAAGGTCATAAAAGCAATGCTTAATATCACCCAGTTTACCCAATCAAATCCTGATAAAAATCCTCGTTGAAAAATAAAGATAAATTCTTTTCCCCTACCTGAAGTAAAATAATTTAAGATCTCTTGCGCCTGGGTTAAATTAAATAAAGAACGTTTGACCAGATGAACTTCTTTTTCAGTCATAAACAGATTATTTTGATCTAACAGAGACTTTATCATCATGGTTTCACCTAATCTGAAAACAGCACCGGTAAACGCTATTCCAATTGTCCCCCCGATTGCATTAATTGTGAAAAACCCTTGTAAAATCATTTTCGAAAATTTTTCAGGAAGTGTATAAAATGTCGTTCTTTGAAGAGGTATAAAACTCAAAGACCACGCAATCGCACAACAAAATATCCCTGCTAATACAAAGAAAAAACTATGACTGTATAGTTGCACCGCTGCTGTTAACATAAACATGGCAAATCCTGCTAATACCAAGATCTTCATGTTCGTTGCTTTAACAATTTTCCCGATACTCGGTGAAACGATTAATACAAATAAAGAAAGCGGAGCGATCAATAAGCCAACAATGTAAGTTGGTAAATTAGTCATATTCTGTAAAAACAACGGAAGAAAGAAAAATTCACTGGCAATTAAAAAAAATAGAGCAAAATTTCCTATAAAGGAACCCACAAAAATTTTATTGGGGAAAAAGTGAAAAGGAATAATGGCATATTTTTGCTTCTTTTCCACGATCCAAAATAGAAAAAAGGAAATAATGCTGGTCAAGATCATCAAATGAATCACATAATAATGCCATCCCCATACCGGTCCAAATACAATTGCAATAGTGATAGCTATTAAAAAGATGAGCAAAAGAAAAAAACCACGCCAGTCCATTGGAGTGTCTGATCTTTCTTCTTCCACTGAAGAACCCGCATAAATAAGAATGCCCAAAGCATAAAATGCAATAACGACATCACTTATTAATGAATATCGCCAAGATATCCAATTAATAATAGTCCCCCCGACTATTGGACCTAAAACCAAGCCTAAAGAAGCCATGGCAGACCAAATGGTTACGCGATGCATGCGTTGATCTTTTGAAAACATTGAGTGAATAAAGCTCAATGAGATCGAAATAATCATAGCATTGGCTAGCCCCTGAAGCGCCCTAAAAAAAATCATAAATTGTGCATCAAAAGAAAGCGCTACTCCGACAGACCCGGCAGCAAACAGTAAAAGTGCTATTATCATAAATCGTTTTTTTCCAAATCGATCGGCTATTCTTCCCGTTAGCACTAAAAAACTTCCCATCACTAGCACATTTAGTATCATAACCAGCTGTAATGCGTACGTCGATTGCAAATCTCTTTCTATATATGCCAAAATGGTTGAGATCATTGAAAAATCAAAGAATACACCACATGCAGCTATGCTTAATCCATAAAAATAGAATGAACGCTTTGTCTCAACAGCATTATCCATGCGCTTTATCTCCATTTTTTGTTGTATAGCATCGAGAATAATAATTATCGAGTATTTGTTATGATTCTCCAAAGACAACTCGAAGATTGGAACAAAAATTGGATTAAGGGGTTTTTAAATAAACCAAAGTGATATATAACGATAAGAAAAAAAGCTATGAAAAATAAACCGTTTACTATTGGTCATCTTTCTATTCAACCCGGTGAAAGAGTAGCTCTAGCGCTCCCGACACCTGAACTATATACCTGCGCTCCGACACATATCCCTATTCATATTATACACGGAAAAAAACAAGGCCCTGTTCTATTAGTTTGCGCTGCTATTCATGGAGATGAAATGAATGGGATTTCTATTATCCAAAATTTACTCAAGTTAAAATGGCTAAAATCATTAAAAGGAACATTAATTGCTGTACCAGTTGTCAATATCTATGGTTTGATTACCCAGTCTAGATATCTACCGGATAGAAGAGATTTAGATGGAAGTTTTCCTGGTTCTGAAGCAGGATCTTTTGCAGCACGGTTAGCGCATCTGTTTTCTCAAGAGATTTTATCGCGCATTACTCATTGCATCGATCTACATACAGGGGAACCTCATACTTCTAAATTTCCTCAAGTACATACCAGTCTTGGCGTCTCTTCAGCTAAAGAATTGGCTTTAGCATTCAATGCTCCAGTTGTAGTGGACACGCCCTCTTCACGAGGATTATTGTGGCTACTACATAAACCGGACCCCATACCAACCATTATTTATTCCACAGGAGAAGCCCTGCGAATAGATGATAATGGAATCAAAGAGGGTGTCCGGGGAATTATCCGTGTTTTAAGACATTTAGGAATGATTAAGGATACGAGCAAACAGTCTAAACATCGTTCTGTAAGTGTTCATGATAGTGAATGGGTTAGAGCTCCCAGCAGCGGCCTTTGCAGAACCTATCATCACCTTGGATCTCACATTAAAATTGGTCACCGTGTAGCGAAAATTGTAGATCCTTTTGGTAATCAGCATGATCGTGAAATCCCAGCAAATTTTGATGGTATTATTATTTCGAGAAATAATCTCCCCATCGTCAACGAAGGTGAACCGATATTAGAAATTGCTAAAATTAAAGAAGAAGAGATCAAGCAAATCAATCTATGGCAAAACACACAGTCTGAAACAACTGGAGAATCTTCTTTTGAGTGATACTAACTCTAAAATATCTTTAGCGGGTTGTATTATCTGGCTAATCGCCATCTTATATTTCTTCTATGAGTTTTTAATCCGAATTATTCCCGGCACTATAGCCGCCGAACTAATGCATGATATCAACATCTCACCAGAACAATTTGCTATGGTTGGATCTGCATATTATTTGACTTATGGGGCAATGCAAATAGTGGTAGGGATCTTGGTCGATAGATTTGGCGTGCGTTTTATTTTATTTGGCGCCGCAGCTATTTGTACGTTAGGAGTTTTTGGATTCAGCATTGCCAACAGTTTTGGATTTTTATTTCTATGTAGGTTGTTAATTGGTTTCGGTTCTTCTTTTGCCTTTGTCTCTTTATTAGTTCTTGCCATCAACTGGTTTAGCAAAAAATATTTCGGGTTCTTAGCAGGTCTTTCTCAGCTACTCGGAGCAATTGGCCCTCTTTTAGCGGGCGCTCCCGTAGCTATTGCCATGCAAAAGCTCCATGGTAATTGGAGGCTTATTTTCTTTGTTTTAGGAATATTTGGAGCAGCATTAACTGTAATCATCTTACTTTTTATAAGAAACAAGCCTGCCCAATCTCACAAAAAAGTAATTTTCATCAACAAGTATGAAAAAATCTCAAAACGAATTTTATCTCTGATTAAAATTAAACAGGTCTGGAGCATTATGCTATATGCAGGATGTACCTATGTAGCTATGCCTCTTTTAGCTGCGTTTTGGGGAACTTCTTATTTGCAGTCTAGAGGATTTCCAAAACCATCTGCGGCCCTACTTATTTCAATGATCTGGTTAGGATTAGCTTTAGGAAGTCCCTTATTTGGAAGACTCTCAGATAGATTAAAAAGAAGAAAACCCTTTCTAATATTTTGTAGTGTACTTGGAATACTCTCGAGCTTATTAATTCTTTTTGCTCCTCTGAATAGCCTTGTTATTCTATTTATCTTTTTTATCTTTCTTGGTATTGCCGGGGCTGGTCAAAGCCTTTCTTTTGCAATAATGTCAGAAAATGTGCCCGACTCACTAAAAGCCACAGGGCTTGGCCTGAATAACACCGCCATCACAATTTTTAGTGCGGTGATTCCTCCTCTAGCAACGGTATTGATTCAGAGTGCTTCGCATAATAAAGTGCTCACACAATTTGATTTTACCCGCGGACTAAGCCTTATACCCATTGCCTATGTGGCAGCTTTTATTATCTCAACGTTCTTTATTAAAGAAACTTTTTGTAGAGAACAACAAAAAATTCATCACTTAAATACAAGTGAAAATGTTCTTTTAAAAAAGCTCTAGATAGATCTTCTATTTATTTCTCAACAAATAATTACTAATTACGATTTTTTATTTTAATTCAAATAAATACACTGTTTTAATAAAATAACACAGCCAAAATACTTAATAGTAAAAAATAATTTCATAAAGTTAATTAAATAATTTAATACGTATTAAAAATAATAACAAAGGATATAATCATGGCTGCCGCTGCAGTGGCGTCTCCTCAAAGAAGAGCGCCTGGAGTCGAAAACAACCTAAACGCTTTTAATTCCCCCCCAGTAAAACGACAAGTTCAATTCCGTTCGCCTGGAAGTCTAGCAAAAGTTAAATGGATTTCTCCAAGAAGAAGAAGTCCATTCGTTGACAATCCTGTTAAAGCTGAAGGAGCAGGAGTCGATACAACCACTAATACTAGAAGATCTCTATTAGAAAGTAGAGTTATCAGCAAAATAAGAGATCTAGCTGATATGCTGTTTGAATTTAAAAACGGTTATTTATCTCAAAAAATGCTTTCTAAACGATTGATTAAAAAAGCAAGGCTTGAAAAAACCTTACACCGTTTAGATGGACTGAATAAATACGCTTATCCTACTATGTTATCTCCAACACAGCTTGAAAAAGTATCAAAATATCTCCATATTGCTAAAACCTGTTTGGAACGCGGCTGGTTTAGAGAAAATGTAGAAAGCATTGACAAAAGAGCGCTTCCCAGTAATGATCGTGAGTTTTTAAAAATTTAACTCTAGATTATTATGAGTAAGATGATCTTTCATGAGCGTGAATATGGTATATTCAACTACCGCACGGCTGGGATCCTCTTACATCAAAATACTCTTCTTTTATGTAAAGCTTCTAATGTGCCCTTTCGGTTTTTGCCTGGAGGGCGCACAGAATTTTTTGAGTCTTCAAAATCAGGACTCCTGCGGGAATTAAGAGAGGAATTGCATGAAACCTTTTCTATACAAAAACTTTTGCTAATCGCTGAAGATACTTTTGTAGGTTTTAATAATAACAACGTACATGAAATTGTTTTTTATTATTTAGTTAATATTCCTTCCAATTCACACTTACTAAATAAATCATATGTCTCCTACGAGAATAATGATATCCGTTTAGATTTTGATTGGTTTAGCGTAGATAAGCTCGAAAAAATAGATTTTAGACCTAAATATATCATTCCTTATTTAAAACAACCTTGTAAACAACCCCTCCATCTTATTGGACCTGGTTTTTCCAATCCATAACCGCTTACTTTTGCTTGCAACAAATGCTTTCTTGGAAAATAATCCCTCACCTTACAAACAAAGTGGGTATATCATGAAGTTCTTTCTCACAGTTGCATTATCATGTTCTTTTCTTTTTGCTAATAGTTTCCCTCAAGATTTCTTGTGGGGGACAGCCATAGCTGAATTTCAAAATTCGGGAGCAGAAAACTGCCCGAACTCTAATTGGACTCAATGGGAAAAAATGAAAACGATTAATGGTAGAGAAACAATCGTTGGTAATCAAGAGTCCGGATCTGCTGCTGATTTTTATCATGATTATAAAACATATATCGACATTATGAAAGAAAAGGGACTCACTAGTTTTCGTTTTTCCATCGACTGGAGTTTGATCGAACCGAAAGAAAAGGCTTTTGATCCTGATGCTTTAGCTCATTACAAAGAGATCTTAGACTATTTAAATCAAAATGGCATAGAACCCATGGTAACCCTTCATCATTTTACACATCCACAATGGTTTGAGAAAAAAGGTGGATTTATAAAAGAAGCAAACATCGAATACTTTGTTCGCTTTGCAAAGCATGTTTATACAGCATTTAAAGATAAAGCTAAACTCTGGGTTACGTTTAATGAACCTGCTATCTTTGCATTCATGGGATATTTTGTTGGTGATTTTCCACCTGGACAGCAAGTTGCTGTGGAAACAACTGGACAAGTTTTAAAAAATCTAATCCATGCGCATATTAAAACCTATCATGCGCTAAAAAAAATTCCTGGGGGAGAAAACAATAAGATCGGACTGGTGCATAATCGATTGGAATTTAAACCGTACACTGAAATTTTCAAACTGTTAGCCTACGAACCATGGAGAGCAACAGAAAGTGCCGTTTGCGAATATCTGTCTAATATCACACATTGGTCATTATATAATTGTTTGAAAACTGGCCATTTTGTCTTTGCTGTGCCTTCTGTTTCATATTATGTCATTCCAACAATGGTAGATATAAGACATGAATTTAAAAATATTCAAAACAGCTATGATTTCATAGGACTCAATTACTATTCTCATGCTCGTATCCGTATGCTGCTTTCCGTATTAAATCCATTTGTGGATACCCACTATTCAGATGAGGTCATGACCGATTATCACCTAGCAATTACGCCTGAGAGTTTTTATGAGGCAATTAAAGAAATGGCAGAGCTTAAAAAGCCGATTTATATCACCGAAAATGGCATTGCAGATAAGCAAGATCTACATAGAAAAGATTTTATTAATAGCTATCTATCTCAATTAGAAAAATGTTTGGATGAAAAGATCGATGTCCGAGGATACTATTACTGGACCCTCATTGATAATTTTGAATGGCATGAAGGATATAACATTTGTTTTGGATTGTTCCAAAGAGAGCCTAAAAAATGGTCAATGAGGCCGGGCTCTCAGGCATATTTTGATTTTATAAAGAGCCATAAATAAGCGCATATATGCTATAATCTTCACAAAGATTAAACTATTATGAAAAAAACAGTTACCCTATTTGCCAGTGTTGGATCATTATTAGAATATTTTGATTTTGTAGTCTATGCCATGCTCTCGGTGTATTTAGGAAAATTATTTTTCCCTTCTAATGATGCATCAGTTCAGTTGATGCATACATTTTTGATCTTTGCTTTAGGATATATGATAAGACCCCTAGGAGGAATCCTATTAGGTGTCTTTGCTGATTATTTTGGCAGAAAATCTATTTTCTTAGCGATTATGCTGGCAATGGCTATCGCCACTTTATTGATTGGTAGTTTGCCTACCTATCAACAAATTGGCATTGCAGCTCCCTTGCTTTTGATTTTTTTTAGACTGATTCAAGGGCTATCTTTTGGGGCTGAACTGCCAGGAGCTATTACCATATTATGTGAAAATACACCGAAAAGTAAACATAGCGCTCATTGCAGTTTTGTTATATCAAGCACAACGATTGGTTCCATACTAGCTTCGGCCATGCTTTTTTTAATCATGAAAGCATTTACAGAACAAGAAGTGTTATCCTTTGCCTGGCGTATTCCTTTTCTTTTTGGAGGATGCTTGGGAATATTGCTTTTCTTTTTCAGAAAAAAATACTTCAATTTTGCTACAAGTAATAACAATGATACAGCACAGTCATTAAAACAGCCTATTATAGAAATTTTAAAACATCATTTTGGTGCTGTTATGCTAGGAATAGGAGCGATGCTATTTCCCGCTTCATTAATTATTATGAACTTATATCTACCGGCTTACTTCTCTCAATACTTAAATGTGGATCAATCTGATATCTATTTAAGTATGACTATAAGTCTCTTATGGGCAGCTATTATTTTGCCAATCGTAGGATATCTCGCGGATAAATTTGGTAAAATCCGTCTGTTTATTATTGGGGCTTTAATCTTTATCTTCATGAGCAATACCTTATTAAAATATTTATTGGCTAATAACCTAACCTTATATATGTTGCTCTATCAAACTTTTATTGCTATTGCCATCTCTAGCTATCTCCCTGTCTTAACCGAATTATTTAACACTTCATCTAGATATACCGGAGTATCTTTTTGTTATAATCTAGCCTATACGATCTCTGCCCTATTACCTATATTTGTTAGCTATTTGATGAAACGCTTCCCTCAATTATTTATTTTACCTTTATGTTTATCTGGAGTCGCTTTGCTGAGCTTACTTAGTGCATCAGCTGTTTATAAGGTTAAACAAAAAATTATCCGTCCCATCTAATTATTTCTTTAATAAAATAATTAATACATCGTTATTAAAAGTAAATTTTTCTTTTATTCGGATTTAAGGTATCCTTTCTAAAAATTTCGAGAATTATTATGGCCGCTTGGACACAAAAAATATTTTTAAAATTATTCAAGTCTGAAAAGAATCAAAAATTAGGTACTGTACGTGGTGTCTTTGTCCCTAACATCTTACAGATGATCGGGGTGATTCTATTCATGCGACTAGGATGGATTACAGGACATGTAGGCATCTTTAAAATGACCATTATTATCAGTATGTCCTCCACGTTATTGTTTATAACAAGCCTGTCAATGACCTCTATCGTCTCCAATATGAAAATTGGTAGCGGAGGAGCTTATTATCTAATCTCAAGAGTGCTCGGTATCGAATTTGGAAGTGCAATTGGAATACTTCTTTGCGCCGCTCAGCATTGCTCAATAGCGCTTTGCGTCAGCGGTTTCGCATATTCCCTACATGAATTTTTGCCTATGGTACCTATGGAAGTATTGAAAATAGGAACGATTTTAGGGCTTATTATAATCACCTATATATCCACTGATCTAGCAGTAAAAACGCAAACGGTAATTTTTATTACCCTTGCCATCTCGATTTTTACCCTATTTTTTGGGTCTGGTAAAAATGTCCCAGAGTCTATCCAACCCCTCCCAGTAGCACCTTCTCTATCTTTTTGGATGGCTTTTGCTATGTTTTTTCCCGCAACCACTGGTATTGAAGCTGGCATGTCCTTGTCTGGAGATCTAAAAAACCCATCGAGATCGCTTCCTATAGGAACCATGTTCTCTGTCGTTGTAGCCTATATATTATATTTAAATATCGCACTTTTCCTTTCCAAAGAAGCATCCGGTCAAATGTTACGGTCCTACCCCATGCTACCCTATTATATGTCCAAAGTAGGGTTTATCATTATATTGGGTATTTGGGGTGCTACGTTATCCAGTGCATTAGGTAGCATACTAGGAGCCCCCCGTGTTATGCAGGCTATTGCTAAAGATGGCATTTTACCAAAATTTTTAGCTAAGGGCTATGGTCCATTAAATCAACCGCGTATTGCAACAATAGTCGTGCTCTGCCTGGCACTTCTATTAACCATAAATACAGATATCAACCAGATCATTCCTGTATTGACTATGGCTTGCTTAGTCTCTTATTGCTTGATCAATTTCGTAGCTTTTTTCGAACAGTTTATCAGAAATCCTAGTTGGAGACCTTCGTTTAAAGTCCCATGGATCATTTCTTTGATCGGCTGTATCGGCTGCTTTATGGCAATGTTTATGATTAATCCAGGTGCTACTTTTATCGTTGTAGGTCTAGCCGTAGTAATTTGCATATGGACAAGTAGCCGTAAAATTCATGGCAACTGGGATGATATCCGATATAGTTTGTTTTCCTTTTTGGTACATCGCGGCACAGCCAAACTAAGTGCTATCCAAAAAAATCCCAAAAGCTGGAGACCTCATATCTTGGCGATTTTTGACCCCCCTCACATCCATAAAAATATGGCTTATTTCGCTCATTGTTTAAATCAGGAAAAAGGATTTTTAACTTTCGGTATCTGCCATGCTGAAGATCCTCAAAGACCACAAGAATTGCATGAATGGTCAGCTTCGTTAAAACAACAATTAAATGCATATAAAATTCCAAGTTATTTACATGTCAATCCGGGTGAAGAATCAATCGCCGGAATTATTCAGCTAATCAATAATTATGGACTAGGCCCCATGAAACCAAATACGATCATTCTTCCTATGCAAGAAGCATATTTGGCTTCAGAGAAGTTCTTTAAACTGCTTTTAGATGCAAATTATTATAGAAAAAATATCATCTTATTGAATGAAGAAAATAACAATCTGCACCAAGAGAAAAAAAGCAAGCAGATTAACCTTTGGTGGGGAGGAGAATATCTCGGGAATTTTGAGCTGTGCTTAGCCTTAGCACATATCTTACAAAACAGTCGTCTTTGGTCTGGATCAAAAATCTCAATTAAAACCATCATTAAAGATGAAGCAACGCGCTCAAAAATGTACTTATTATTCCAAAAATATCAGCAAAGATTGCGTATAAGAAAGCTGAACTTCACGCCTTTAGTAGACGCCTCCAATGAATTCATTCCAAATCTCCTACATTTCTCTTCTGATGCCGATCTGACCTTTTTAGGTCTGCGTCGATATAAAGACGGAGAATCCTTTGAAGATTATAAAAACTATTTGCGTTCTGTCTTTGAAAAAACCAAAAGTGTAAAAAACATTGCTTTTGTTCTTTCAGGAGAACAGCTCAATTTCGAAAAAATCTTCTTTTAACCCTCCACCGAACCAACATGAATAGAGAAATGCAAAGAACCCAAACATTCGCTATCATTGCTTACATGCAAATAGGCAGCAAAGAATGTAGAAAGGGTAGCCACACAGGCTTGATCAAAATCAGGATTCTTTTCAGCTCCCTGCCAGCTATAATTCTTGATTGCAGATCTATCAATACCTAAATAAGCCAATTCACGTTCAATGCATCGTGTGACATGACGAAATAGGCAAAGTAATGAAATCTCTGTATGCAACGGGATTACAAATTGTCCTGATCTAGGTCGAATCTCCCGAAAAGCTTTGTCCACTAAATGACAGGTTATATGGCACTTAACATACATCTTATCTCTCCATATTATTATCTTATAAACTTGGATATGTATCTCCGATCAACAGCTCGTAATAATCATCTTTGCAGTCAGGGAATTTTTCAAAATAGGATCTCAACTGCAATATTGGATCTTCTAAATATGCATTATCAAATCGAAAAGCGCCCCAGTGAATAGGAATCATCTTTTTCGCTAGCAAAATTCTTGATACAATAAATGCATGATGCGGGTCTAAATGCTGTTCATTATTATTACTGGGTCCTACCCCGATCAAAGCCACATCAATTTGAGGAAATTGAGATTTAATCTGATAGAAAATATCCTCCTTAAATCCAGTATCTCCACTAAAATATACCGTATTATCTTTCGATGAGAGCATCCAAGAACACCAAAGAGATTGATTCTGTTTCATCTCATCGCGAGCTATTGAACCATGTTGCGCAGGCAGACAAGTAAAGGTAATTTTATTATTTTCAAAATCTTTTGCTGTTGTATTATCCCACCAGTTATGCTCAATTACATTGAGAAAACCCTTGCTTTCAAACCACTGCTTAAGACCTAAAGGAACTATAACTTGGGGCTGATGCTCTAGTAAATGATACACGGCTTTTTCATCTAAATGGTCATAGTGATTATGAGAAATCAATAACACATCGATTTTTGGCAATTTATCCACAGCAATGGCTGCAAGTGTATGCCGTTTGAATAAAGTTGTACCTAGCATGGGATAACAATCAGAAAAACAAGGATCTGTTAAAATGGTCAGCCCTTCCATTTGTATAATACAAGTAGAATGCCCTACCCAATAAATGGATAGTCCTTTTTCGCTTGGTTCAAATGCCGTTCTAGCATAGAAAAAAGGGATTGCTAAACGTGTTGGTGAAGTGAATAATCCCCCAAAGTAAGAAATCATCTCAGAAAAATAGGCCTTATCTAAAACTTCTAACTTATGATTATAGTATATCCCATCAACACAGTGGGGTTTGATAAGGTTTTTGCAAGTATCCTTTTCAAACTGATAATCCCACTGTTTTGCCGATAAATACCCTATTAATAATAAAATCCACAATAATCGCATACTTTTCCTTTCAGAGGGGCATTCTAACAAAAGCCTCGCTTGTCAAAAAGCATAAAATTTATATGATAACAAGAAAGTAGCTGCGAGGAACAAATGAATAGAGGACAAAAAGTATCAAAATTAAAAAAAAGCCAGGGCAAATATGAGTATAGAGGACGCTTATGGTCATTGAATACACCAATAAAATCTACCGCTAAAGGTAAAAAAATGATGGTTTTAGCTACTAAAAATGTAGAAGGTGAGCGTCGCTTTAAGCTAGTACATTTTGGTGCCCTTGGTTATGGACATAACTATAGCCATAAAGCAAAGAAAAGCTACTTAGCTCGTAGCGCAGGCATTAAAAATAAAGCTGGCGAATACACTAAAGATGATCCATGGAGTCCTAACTACTGGTCTAGAAAAATCCTATGGCCAAAGACAAAACCACCCACTGGACCAAGAAAAACAAAGCGCTAGTTTTGTTCTCTCAAATAAAAATGATTTGAGATATAGTGATAACCTAATTTTTTATATTTGTCCATTTCGTCTAAACGGGTAATCTCAGCCCATTTTAGTTTTCTCACCTGCAGCTGCTCAGAGCGTTTCAGAGCAAAATTAAAATAAATTTCGTATTCAGAAGCGCCGGAACCATATAACTCTTTTTTATCAATCTTTCGACAAAAAACTTGCCAAAAGGGGTTTTTATGATACGTTTCAACCGTATTGAATAAATCATCCAAGACAGGCTTTTGAACCAACATATGATGACAAATGCCAGACCAGCGTTTCTTCAATCGCTTCAATCCAGGAATGAGTCGCCCAGCATGTGCAAAATAAGGTTTGTGATACTCTCTTCCTATATTCAATAGTCCTGCATTATCCTCGCCGGTAAAGCTAACAGGATTAATGAAAACCGTGTCTGAATCAAGTAGTAAAACATTCGAAGAAAGATTAGGAATCACTTTGTAAGCATAAAGTTTTAATAATTGCTGTAAAACCCAGCCTGATCGCGGTGAATGAAAATATTTATTTATCCTAACCTGTTTTTTAGAACGAACCATTATCCTAACAATATCTTCTTTCGAAAAAGGAAACTTTTTTTCATCAAACCATTCCGCCTTGTCTGTCAAAGGTTTATCTGAAACAACAATGACCCGTCTGATATTTTCACCATATTTTCTTATGCCATCAATACAATCAAGTAATGTAACTAAATCCTTTTCCCGACATGGAATGACCACATCGATCGGATCATTAGAAAAGCTATAGGTTTTAGGTTGTTTTACCAAATTGGTAGAACATCCGACTAACAATAAACAAAAAAGCCAACATTTTTTCATAAATGCCCCTATTGATCATAAAAGTTTAATAACAAATCAACCGGATAACTCTGGGGTAGCAAATAGTAATACGGCATATCTAATTTCATCGCTAACCATACACTCCAGCTACAACTGATAGGCCAGGTCTTCCAATGAGTTTGATACAAAGCAAAAAGTTCTTCATCAACCCAGTGAAGATTATGCTGCCCATGTACCCTTTCAGGAAAACAAATCCCTTCCAAATGATCCACAGCATGCTGAAATGCTCTTGCGGGCATTCCTGACAACTCTTCACAAATTGTTCTACCTAGTGCATCAAATGCTATTATTTTTATATGTTTGGATCGTACTATTACGCCGCTTATATGTTGGTCTACACATAAACAGCATTCTTTATCTTCTTCGATCTCATTAGAATACCAAATGATTTGCGGATTGATATAAGCTTTTAATGGACCCAGTTTTTTTTCATCACCATTGTATGCTGTATCTATTAAAATAATGCGCTTATCTATGCCCACTTCTGGAGCACTTAATCCTATAAGAGAAAACTGCTTTTCTTCTCGAAGATGTGTAGCATACTCTTTCATGTCAAAAATCATCTTTCGTGTTTTATCTGAAGAAATCTCTGAAAGATGAATCTCATCAGCTCTGGTAAAAATAACAGGATCTGGGACCATAGCCATTTGAAGCTCATCTGTCCATCCGTGAGAAAAGAAAGCCAATAATACTATAAATAAATACTGAATATGTCTTGCCATAGAGAAAAAGAATACAATGGATAAAAATTTTATACCTAGAAAAAATCCATTATTGTTTCTACTTACGCAATCGACTCCAATAATGCCATTTAGTTTTTTCTAACGAGAGATTTGGGTGTTTTGCCTGCTCAATAGCGCAGCGAAATACATCTTCTACACAGCGATCCTGTTTGGCATTTGTTTTTTCGCAAAGCTGGAGATAAAGTATATGCGCCTCTTTGTCTTTAAGATCATCTACGGTATAAATGTGCAGTTTTTCAAAAGCTTCTATGGTTTTAGGACCTACAGATACTCAATCGATTAATCGTCGTTTATCTTGCATTATGATTCTCCTCCTGCTGCCGCTGCAGCGCCGCCGCTTGCTGCTCTATTTCTATCATCTGCAGCTTTTCTAGCCTTTTTACTGTTAGCAATGATGACATCTAGTTGTTGTTTTAATCGAGCAAACTCCATGATTTCATCTGCATTAGCTTTGGTAAATACTTGACAATCATCCTTTGGCAAAACATCAAGCTGCATCTCAAATTCTTTAAAGGCTAGTATGGTTTCATGGTCTGGAGGAATTATCATACCACTTCTCTCATAACCATTGATAATATCTTTATACCTCAAACATTGATCGAGCTTTTCCTTGGCATATTGTTGTACAATACCGGGCCTTATCATTCGCATCACATCGACAACCTTTTGTCGTCTTGGACTAGCAATCTCGCCATCTTCAATAGGATATTTTCTTTGTAATAATTGAGTAAACTTTTCTTTCATGGTACGTAGTTGCAACAACAAATCTATATAACTTTTCATGAAAATTTCTTGGCTTTGTTCTGTCATGGCTTCATATAACATCTCAAAAACTTGCAAATTTAACCTTAAAGAGGTTTCAGTAGCATCATTTATGATATCACTACTAGTATGAGCTTTTAATACATCATCGTTATACTGTAAACACTCATCTAAAGAACCCTTTACTTCCACGGACAAGGTTTCTTGCTCATCTTCTAAAAATAATGGGCCTAAAGAAGAACTCTCTAAAGAAAGAGACAACTTAGCCATTAACAGAGCTGCGAGGTCCGGTGATTTAATAATTTCAATTTTTTCCTCTGCCGAAAACATAGCATTGACAAATGCAATTGTTAATGTTTTTAGCGTAGTGAGCAGATGCTTTCTCTTTATGAAAGAGACTTTGCATAATGACAAAATCCTCAATTGCCAAACAGTTGTTGTTTGCCCCACATCAATCATTTTTAAACATAAATCTTCTTGTTCTTCTGCTGAAAGCAGTTTTCTTAAACACTCTTTATAAGCATTCGGGTATCTTTTTCTTAATTCTTCTTCGTTACGTCTATCAATAAAAAGCTTTAACCGTTCTTCATAATTAAACAATTGTTGTATTTCTTCGGCAGGTCTAAAAGCCCAATTGATAGCTCTAAGCCGATATTTGTAGGTCATTCTCTTTAAAAAATGTATCGGTAACTCAATCAAATAACTATCCACAGAATCTGTTAAGCCCAGTTCTACGATTTTATTTAAATAGGTTTTCATTTGATTGAATAAATTTCTTGAGGTCCTTATATCTTGCGCTTGAAGATAAATATCTAAAACCAACAGCCTGAATCGTGCATTAAAAATTTCGCTATCTTCAAACAACGATACATTTCTTCCTGTTAGCGCCTCTTCAAAGGCATCTAAACTCTCCTCATTAATTCCAAAATAACGACATATAACTATCCTATCCCTTTGTGCAATTACCTTTTTAATAGTTCCTTCAATAGTTGTAGATCGAACAAAATAACTAGATAAATTGAGCGCAACACGCTGAGCTGCCTGATCATCAGGATGAAAAGCTTGTAAAGCTCTAGGTATGTAGGGAGGAACTGCCGCAGCCATAATTGAAATAGATATTTTTATTATTAAAAGAGGCGAAATATGCCTAAGAAAAAGATAAAAAGCTAGCTAATCTAAAACCACACCCTTTTCTTTCAAAAAGGCAATGATTTCTTCATCACGTGTCAACTCTTGAATTGACAACTCCCCATGGCTAAAGCCGGGGGATTCCTAATTCACAGAGAACAGCTTTGCAACAAATTATTGTTGCCGAGTCTTCCGCTCTCTCCAAAGGCTAACCCCGCCAGCCCGACGGTTAATAT